>Ga0209504_1000151_pt1 | contig 66409 bp, 48 predicted proteins | sample COGITO_mtgs_1005_FD_184791 | JGI IMG/M metagenome (GOLD analysis project Ga0209504, IMG submission 184791) | Pelagic marine microbial communities from North Sea - COGITO_mtgs_100511 (SPAdes) (version 2) | ecosystem: Environmental > Aquatic > Marine > Epipelagic ... | reverse complement strand
CAAAGATTAATTGTGTAAGACCATATCGATCACGAAGATCTATCCAAATCATAAATCCTTTATCTCTAGATTTCTGAACCCAACCAGCTATGGTTACCTCTTTGTTAATGTCTGAAGCAGTTAAAGCTCCACAAGAATGTGTTCTATACATTTTTTATATTGTTGAATGTTATTTTATTATTACATAATAATAACCAAAACCACAATTTATAATTTCTCTAATTATAAAATGTAATCGACCACAAATTTAATCAAATCCTATCAATAACAATGGGTTACCCTTTGCATTATTAAACGAATTAAATTTGAAGAACATTTTAAATTACATAATTATCTCTCTAAAATTTAAGCTCAATTACTTTTTGTAAATTTGTACTATGAATGAAGCTATTAATCTTAAAGAAAAATTCAAACTTTTTTCAGACTTATGGTCTCCTAAAAGAATAGGTAAACTTAACGGTCAACAAATATTATTGGCAAAGATTAAGGGTGAATTTGTTTTCCATAAACACGATGACGAAGACGAACTATTTCTTGTTATAAAAGGGCAATTAGAATTGGTTCTTGAAGATAAGACGATCGTTTTAAATAAAGGTGAGTTTTTTATTGTTCCAAAAGGAGTTCTTCATAAACCCATTGCAAGAGAGGAAACTCATTTATTGCTATTTGAACCATTGAGCACAAAACATACTGGTGATGTACTAGCCGATATTACAGTTGAAACCTACGAGGAAATCTAAAAAATTGATAATTAATATAACTAATGCATGAGTAAATTATATTTAGTTCCCACACCTATTGGAAATCTAGAAGACATCACTTTTAGGGCTATTACAGTATTAAAAGATGTCGATTTTATTTTAGCAGAAGATACAAGAAATAGCGGGAAATTGTTAAAGCATTTTGATATTAATACTCAAATGCATAGCCATCACATGCACAACGAACATAAATCTGTAAAAGGTGTAGTGCAACGAATACAAAATGGAGAAACTTGTGCGCTTATCTCTGATGCCGGCACCCCTGCTATTTCAGATCCTGGATTTTTATTAACAAGAAGTTGTATCGAAAATAATATAGAGGTTGAGTGTTTACCTGGCGCTACTGCTTTTGTTCCTGCACTAGTAAATTCTGGATTTCCAAATGATCGTTTTGTCTTTGAGGGGTTTTTACCCGTAAAAAAAGGTCGACAAACACGTTTACTCAAATTAGTAGAAGAAACACGTACCATGATTTTTTATGAATCTCCACATAAATTGGTAAAAACCTTAGGCCATTTTTCAGAATATTTTGGAGAGGATAGAACAGTATCAGTATCTAGAGAACTTACCAAATTATTTGAAGAAACAAAAAGAGGTACTATCTCAGAAGTACTATCTTATTATACTAACAAACCTCCAAAAGGAGAGATTGTTATTGTAGTAGCAGGTAAAAAATAGTGCATTCTTATTGATGTTTCCCTTTTTCCCAACCGTGTTTTCCTAAATATTGATTCCCAGATTCCACAGCTCCATCTTCTATGGAGGTTCCCATAGAATCATTCCATCGATTTAAATACCCAAATAAAGAAATAACACCAAGCATTTCTACAATTTCTCCTTCATCCCAATGTTCATATAAACGTTTCTTTATAGTTTCATCAATAGCATTAGGAACTTGACTTGCTAATAATGAGAAATCTAAAGCAACTCTTTCTGCTTCTGAAAATGCAGGATGAGTTCTGTAATCCCAAATATGATCTAATTGCTCCTGTTCTGCACCATATCGTTCTGCAGCTCTAATAGCGTGTGCTTGACAATACCTACATCCTGTAGCGTTACTGGAAACCCATGCTATCATTCTTTTTAGAGCAGAGGTAACTCTACCCTCGTTTGCCATAACTGCTTTATTTAAGTTAATGAATGCTTTAGAAATGGCTGGTCTTCGTTGCATTGTTAATACTGAGTTAGGACAAAATCCGAGAGTTTCGTTAAAAAATTCTGCTAGTTCTTTAGTTTCTAAATTGTGTTCAGCGGATAAAGGTGTTACTAATGGCATATTTTGTCTTATTTGGTTATGGAAATGAATATACGTTTTTAAGTCATTATAATCTATAAGGTATTATCTTTTAAGATTATCATTTTTAACTATTAATTTATTTCATTCTCTGCTAGAAACTACAAGTTATTAAATCTTTGTTATTACTTTTGTTTATATAAATTATTATAAAAATTAATTATGGCCAACAACACAGTAACTACAGTTTGGAAAGAAAATATGCTGTTTGAATCTGATAATCCAAGTGGTGAAATACTTTTTATGGATGCACCCGATCAAGGAATAGAAAACAAAGGGCTACGCCCAAAAGCAATGATGCTTTCTTCTCTTGCTGGATGTTCTGGATTAGATGTGGTTTCCTTGTTGAAAAAAATGAGAGTAGAGGTTGATGACTTTAAAATGATTGTTCAAGGAGATCTTACTGATGAACATCCAAAATATTATCATAAAGTACATGTTGAATATCATTTTTATGGTAGTAATTTACAGCAGGATAAAATTAATAAGGCAGTTACCCTCTCTGTTGACAGATACTGTGGAGTTATGGAAATGTTTAGACAGTTTGCAGAAGTAACTACAGAAGTTTGTTTTCATGAATAATTAAGAATTCTATGCGTTGGACTTTAAAAACAGCACCCAATAAAAAGAAAGTTAATCAACTTTCTAATGATTTATCTGTAGATCCGATATTGGCATCGCTTTTGGTTCAAAGAAATATAGATTCATTTAAAAAAGCTAAAGAGTTTTTTCGCCCATCTCTTGAAGATTTACATGATCCTTTTTTACTTAAAGATATGGACAGGGCTGTCTCTAGAATAGAAAAAGCAATCATTGATAATGAAAATATTCTCATTTATGGTGATTACGATGTAGATGGAACCACTTCTGTATCGTTGGTATCCTCATATTTAAAAACAATCACAAATCATATAGCTACCTATATACCAGACAGGTATGATGAAGGGTATGGAATTTCATACCAGGGAATTGATTTTGCATCTGATAATAATTTTTCACTAATTATAGCATTAGATTGTGGTATCAAAGCAATAGAAAAGGTCAGTTATGCAACGCAAAAGAATGTTGATTTTATTATTTGCGATCATCATAAACCAGGCGATGAGATCCCAAAGGCTTTGGCAGTTTTAAATCCAAAGAGAGTTGATTGCACTTACCCTTACAAAGAATTATGTGGTTGTGGTGTGGGCTTTAAATTAGTGCATGCATTGGCTTCAAAAAGAAATCAAACAATTGAAGACATACAACAATATTTAGATTTAGTTGCTACCGCAATTGCTGCTGATATTGTTCCAATAACTGGTGAAAATAGAATCTTAACTTATTATGGATTAGAGGTGATTAACTCTAATCCAAGAAATGGAATTAAAGCAATTATTCATCAAATAAATAAAAAAAAATTAACAATTACCGATGTGGTTTTTATCATTGCTCCAAGAATCAATGCAGCCGGCAGAATTAAACATGGTAACTATGCAGTAGAATTATTAACTGAAATGAATTATGAAGCAGCATTAGATTTTGCTGCCTCAATTGAAAAGTTTAATTTAGAACGGAAAGAACTCGATAAAAAAATTACCTATGAAGCTTTACAACAAATTGAATCAGCTAATGAAAAAGAAAAATTTTCAACGGTTGTTTATTCTGAAAATTGGCATAAAGGTGTTATTGGCATTGTGGCTTCTAGACTCATAGAGTCTTTTTATAGACCTACACTAGTTTTTACAAAAAGTGGCAATAAACTTGCAGCCTCCGCTAGGTCTGTAAAAGGTTTTGATGTGTATGAAGCATTAAATGAATGTTCAGAATTTATTGAACAATTTGGTGGACATAAATATGCTGCTGGTTTAACATTAGATCCAAAAAATTACAGTGCTTTTAAAAATAAATTTGAAGAAGTTGTAAAAGCCAGCATTGACAAAAAATTACTAATCCCAGAAATTACCATTGACTTAGAGCTAGAATTATCTGAAATTACTCCTAAGTTTTTTAGAATTCTACAGCAAATGGGACCGTTTGGCCCACAAAACATGAAACCTGTCTTTAAAACTACTTCTGTAAGAGATAATGGATATGGCAAAACTGTAGGCTCAGATAAAAGTCATCTAAAATTGAACATCATTGACGGCGCTGATAAAAAAACCTATAATGCAATTGGCTTTGGATTGGGTAATAAAATCAAATCGATTAAAGGTGATTTTGACATTGCCTATAGTTTGGATGAAAATGAATGGAAAGGAAATACCTCTATTCAACTGATTTTAAAAGACCTTAAAAATACATGATAAGTAACCAACGTTGTTGGTTGTTAATTTTTCTCCTTAATTAAATACATGTATACCGGATAATGATCACTATACCCTCCTGTATAACTGCCAAAAGAAAAACTTCTAAAAGGATATCCTTTATAACGCCCTCTTTTATTTGTAAGAAATCTTTTATTAAAGACCATGGCCTTAAACATCTTGTAAGTTGAAAAATCTTTAGCACCAGAATCTAACAATGGCGAAGTAATTAAAATTTGATCAAATAAATTAATATTATCTCTGTAACCCAATGTATTTAATCCCTTTTTAAACAGATCTTCATAGGGGTTATAAATATCATTTTGACCTACATTTTTTTTCTTTCCCTTAGCTTTCAAAACCTTTTTAAAACTAGCATTGATAGGATCATCGTTAAAATCACCCATCACAATAATTTTTGCGTTTGGATCTTTTTCCCTAACCTGTTCAATAATTTTTGTGTTTTGATAAGCAGCTTTTTCTCTCAATGGTCTGCTTTTCATTTCACCACCACTTCTTGATGGCCAATGATTTACAATCAAATGAATTAACTCATCATCTAAATATCCTGAAACTAATAATTGATCTCTAGTGTAAACCTTTCTATTATTTCTATAAATATTTGGGTTAAATGATTGATGAAAAATTGGCTTAAAGTATCTCTTTTGGTACAACAAAGCAACGTCTATTCCTCTTTTATCAGGAGATTCGTAATGAATTATACCGTAGTTTTTTTTCTTAATGTGCACAGATTTTACTAAATCTTCTAAAACACTAACATTTTCAATTTCAGATACTCCTATAATAGCTGGACTAGTTTTTGTTTTTTCTTCACCTATTTGAGAAATGACACTGGCTAGTTTGTCAATTTTATCCCAATAAACTTTAGACTTATTCCCTTTAAGCTCCATCATAGGACTTGCTTCATCATTCTTTGTAATATCGTTAATGGTGTCAAAAAGGTTCTCTAAATTATAAAAAGCGAGGGTTCTTATTTTATAAGTTTTCTCGCCATTTTGGGAGAAAGAGGAATATACTGTAATTAATAATAGGGCTATTAACGATAAATATTTATTCATTTTTTTTATTTTAATAATACAAAAATATAAAACTAATTTCAGTCAAAAATAATATATAGGTGTTTTAACAATTCAATTCATTTAAAAGTATTAATTTTGTGAACGTCTTTGCAGACAACCCTATTAAAAACTATTATTTTATGAGAAGATTTGTAATTCCAATATTACTGCTTTTGTTTTTCACAATTGGAATAAATGCACAAAATATTGTTAAAGGAATTATTGTTGATAGTGATTCTGAAAAACCTCTTGAAGGAGTTTCCTTATCTATTAAAGATAATGCCCTTAAATCATATGAAACAAACCAACTAGGTGTTTTTGTGATAGAAAATTTAGACAATGGAAGTTTTATATTAGAAATAAAATTATCTGGATATGAAACTCAGAACTTCCCACTAGAATTAGCTGGTAATACCATAGACTTAGGAACTATTTTATTGTATATAGATATTTCTGAAGAGGAAGATTTAAGTACGGTAACTCTTTCCGATGACGAGTTAAATGATGACACTAGTGCAGCTGACAATATTTCTGGATTGCTTCAATCATCAAGAGATGTTTACTTAAGAACTGCTGCTTTTGAATTTAGTTCTTCTTTTTTTAGAATTAGAGGGTTAGATTCAGAAAATGGAAAAGTGCTTATTAATGGAATAGAAATGAATAAGCTCTACAACGGGAGACCGCAGTGGAGTAATTGGGGAGGGTTGAATGATGTCCTAAGAAATCAAGAATTTAGTACTGGCTTAACTGCGTCCGATTACACATTTGGAGGTATATTAGGTGCTACAAATATTAATGTAAGATCATCAGAACAAAGACAAGGCACCAGAATATCCTATGCTTCCTCAAACAGAAGTTATGTGCATAGAGCAATGGCAACACATTCCTCTGGCTTGTCTGAAGACGGCTGGGCATATACTGTAGCTGCTAGTAATAGAAATGGAAAAGAGGGTTTTGTAGACGGAACTATGTATGATGCTACTTCTTTTTTCGCATCTGTTGAAAAGAAAATTAACGACAACCACAGTTTAAGTTTTACTTCCATTACAGCTTTTAACAAAAGAGGTAAATCTGCGCCACAAACTCAAGAAGTCTTTGATCTGAAAGGGATTCAATATAATTCTTATTGGGGGTCGCAAAACGGAATGATTAGAAATTCTAGAATAAAAGAAGTTTCTGAACCAATTTTAATGCTTAATCATTATTGGAATATAAATGAGAATACTTCTCTGAACACAAACATATCCTACCAATTTGGTAAAATTGGTAATAGTAGAATTGATAATAATGGAACACGAATTGATGGAGAAGCTGTAGATGGAAATGGCAACCCATATATTGTAAATTTAGGTGCCTCAAATCCAGACCCAACTTATTACCAGAAATTACCGAGTTACGGTCTAAGACAAGGCTATTCAAATGTATATGAAATAGAACAATCATTCTTAAATGATGGACAATTAAATTGGACTAGTTTATACAATGCTAATTTGAATGCAAGTAATGATGGAAATTCTTCCTACGTCTTATATGAAGATCGTAATGATGATGTTCAATTTACTGTCAATACAATTTTAAACAAAGATTTTTCAGAAAATATTACTCTAAATGCTAGAGTACAGTATACTCAATTAACATCAAAAAACTTTGCTGAAATTATAGATCTCTTAGGAGGTAATGGTTATTTAGATGCAGATTCTTTTGCAGATTCTTTTGACGAAAAACAAAATAACTTACTAAATCCATTAAACATTGCTGGAGTTGGTGATACATTTAAATATAATTTTAATTTGTATTCAAATGTAGTTGATGGCTTTGTTCAAGGTCAATTTAAATACAACAAGTTAGACTTTTTCATTGCAGCTAGTGCATCAAACACCACACACCAAAGAGATGGATTGTATCAAAATGGAGGTTTTCCTGACAACTCACTTGGTAAATCTGAGGAATTATCATTTATAAACTATGGTACAAAAGGTGGATTAACTTACAAATTATCTGGACGTCATTTATTTAATGTAAACGCAGGATATTTGACAAAAGCGCCTAACTTAAGAAATTCATTTTCAAACTCTAGAGAAAACAACAATACTGTTGAAAATCTAACAAGTGAAAAAGTACTCTCTGCAGATGCAAGTTATATTGTTAGGAGCCCAATAGTACAAGCAAAAATTACTGGTTACTACACCAAAATACAAGATGCTACAGAAATTTCTTTTTTCTTTGCAGACGGAATTGGTGGAGATAATACAGCATTTGTACAAGAAATATTATCTGGGATTGATAAAAAACACTTTGGAGCTGAAGTAGGTATTGAAGCGCAAGTTACTCCTACGATAAAATTAAAAGGAGCTGCCAATGTTGGTCAATACACATATGACAACAATCCTAATTTATATCTAACCACAGAGAATAATAGTCGATCTGAGGATGCAGGATTTGTTAATGGCCGTAAAGATTTTGGTGCATCTAACCTTGAAAATTACAAGCTAGCAGCAGGACCTCAGACTGCATATTCTGTAGGTTTTGAATATAGAGATCCTGACTATTGGTTTGTAGGTGCTACAGCAAACTTTTTTGATAATGTTTATGTAGACATAGCACCACTTACAAGAACTTCAAATTTTGCTGATGATGGAGGGATCCCATTTAATGATTACGATGAAAACATTGCTCGTCAATTATTACAACAAGAGAAATTTGATAATTATATGGTTGTAAATATGATTGGAGGGAAATCATGGAAGATTGGGAATCAATTCATCAGCTTGTTTGCTAGTGTTGGAAACTTGTTAAATACTAAATACAAATCGGGTGGATTTGAGCAAGGTAGAAATGCAAATTACAGACAATTAAAAGAAGATAAAGAACTAGGTACTCCTGTTTTTGGAAACAAATACTGGTTTGGTAGAGGAACTACTTACTTCTTAAATGTTAATTACAGATTTTAAAAAAATTGAAAAACTCATTAATATATACACTTATGAAAACTATTAAAAATTATGGCTTTTTATCACTTTTAACCATAGCCATTACAATAAGCTCCTGTGTTCAGGATGGAGATTTTACTGTTCCTAATGTATCAGTGGAAGAACCTTCTATAATTGCAAACTCAAGCATTACTGCAGTTAAAACTGCTTTACAGCAAGAATTTAACTCAAATGACAACCTGGTGCATACATTTGATGTAAATGAAAATGCCCCTACTTATTTAGAGGGATATGTTGTTTCCAGTGATGCAACAGGAAATTTTTATAAAAAATTAATCATTCAAGATAAGTCAGAAAGTCCGACGGCTGGAATTGAAATTGTTTTAAACAAAACATCTTTGAGTGAAACATATGATATTGGAAGAAAAGTATATGTGAAATTAGATGGTTTATCTGTTTCTTATGATGATGGAGAAAGCTCATATAATAGTAGTCCAATGAATGATGTAGCCGGAAAGTATGTACTTGGGATTTTAGATGGAGATAGAGTAGATGACATCCCATCTACTTCTGTAGACGATCATATCGTAAGATCAGCAACTGTTGCAAATATAGTTCCAACTAGTATCTCTTTAAGTGAGATAACTGGTGCTCATATCAATACAATGATAGAATTGTCTTCTGCTCAAATATTAAAATCAGATTTAGGTAAAACTTTTGCAGGTGAATCTAATGATGAATATGACGGATTCAGAACAATTTTTGAATGTGAAACTGAAGGAACTATTCAATTACAAACTAGCACATTTGCTAGTTTTAAATCAAATGTTGTTCCTGCAGGCAAAGGTACTTTTAGAGCAGTATTATCAAAAGACTACAGAGCAGAGTTTCTAGTTGCTATTGCAAATACTCCTTCAGATCTAGAATTTACAAATACTGAAAGATGTGATCCTCCTGTTTTAGAATGCGGTGAAAATGCTGTAGGTGGAAATGTCGTGTTGTTTGAGGAAGATTTTGAAAATATTACATCTACTTCAGAAATTACAGATGCTGGTTGGACCAATGTAAATTTAAACGGAGGAAGCACTTTATATTCATCAAGAAGCTTTAGTGGAAATAGATATGTACAAATCTCTGCATATAATAGTGATGAATCTCCACTACAGGCATGGTTAGTTACTCCAGAAATTGATTTAGATACTACTACAGATGAAGAATTAACCTTTGAAACTAACACAGGATATGATAACGGAAGTGCTCTTACAGCTTATGTATCGTCAGATTTTACAGGTGATGTAACTACTGCTACTTGGCTTAAGATTGATGCAGAATTATCAGAGGGTCCGTCTAGTGGATACAATAGTTTTTCAAGTTCAGGATCAATTAATATTTCTTGTTTAACTGGAAAATTACATATAGCCTTTAAATACGAAGGAGCTGACGGAGGTATTACTACTACCTTTCAGATAGATAATGTTAAGATTACTGGTAACTAATATAGTAAACAATTATAAACACCTCAAATTGAGGTATTTATTGATAGAGTTTAAACAACCAAAAAACCCTGAACTATAATTTAGTTCAGGGTTTTTTGGTTGTTTACTTTAGTTTTAGTTGGTTAATCAACTAAAATTATAGCCTTATTGTTTTTTAGCTCAATAGTTCCAGAATTAATAGCAATAGTTAATATTTTGTCGTCGTCTGAATGTACTACTATTTTTCCATGTAACTCGTCTAATTCTAAATGTTCTTGAGTATGGACATGAATTTTTATAGTCCCTTGTTTTAAGGTAGACACTACGGCTGCGTGATTATTTAGCATTTGAAACTCACCATCTGTACCAGGTACAGATATAGAATCTACGGTAGATGAAAATAATACAGCTTCAGGTGATACTATTTCTAAGTGCATAGTTTCTTGTTTTAAGCTTCAGCTAACATTTTTTCTCCAGCTTCAATAGCTTCCTCAATAGTACCTTTCAAGTTAAAAGCTGCTTCAGGGAGTCTGTCTAACTCTCCATCCATAATCATGTTAAACCCTTTAATGGTTTCTTTAATGTCGACTAATACCCCTGGAATTCCTGTAAATTGTTCAGCAACGTGAAAAGGTTGCGATAAGAAACGTTGAACACGTCTAGCTCTTGATACTGCTAATTTATCTTCTTCAGATAACTCTTCCATTCCTAAAATTGCAATAATATCTTGTAGTTCTTTATATCTCTGTAGCAACTCCTTTACTCTTTGTGCACAGTCATAATGTTCATCTCCTAAAATATCTGCTGTTAAAATCCTTGAAGTAGAATCTAACGGATCTACTGCTGGATAAATACCTAACTCTGCAATTTTACGAGATAATACCGTGGTTGCGTCTAAGTGAGCAAATGTAGTTGCTGGAGCTGGATCTGTTAAATCATCAGCTGGTACATATACCGCCTGAACAGATGTAATTGATCCTTTTTTTGTAGATGTAATACGTTCTTGCATAGCTCCCATTTCAGTAGCTAAAGTTGGTTGATACCCTACTGCAGATGGCATACGTCCTAAAAGGGCGGAAACTTCAGATCCTGCTTGAGTAAAACGGAAAATATTATCTACGAAAAATAATACATCTTTACCTTGTGCTTCTCCAGCACCATCACGGAAGTATTCAGCAATTGTTAAACCTGATAATGCAACTCTAGCACGAGCTCCAGGAGGTTCATTCATCTGTCCAAAAACAAAAGTTGCCTTAGAATCTTTCATTCCTGCTTTATCTACTTTTGATAAATCCCATCCACCTTCTTCCATAGAGTGCATAAAATCATCTCCATATTTGATAATCCCTGATTCTAACATCTCTCTTAATAAATCATTCCCTTCACGAGTTCTTTCTCCAACACCTGCAAAAACGGAAAGACCTCCATGTCCTTTGGCAATATTATTAATAAGTTCTTGAATCAATACTGTTTTACCAACACCAGCACCACCAAATAATCCAATTTTACCACCTTTTGAATATGGCTCAATTAAATCAATTACTTTAATACCCGTGAATAAAACTTCAGTAGAAGTAGATAAATCTTCAAATTTTGGTGCAGATCTGTGAATAGGTAAACCATCTTTACCTTCTTTGGCTAAATCTCCCAAACCATCAATAGCTTCTCCTGTTACATTAAACAATCTACCATAGATGTCTCCACCAATTGGCATTTGAATTGGATTACCCGTTGCAACAACTTCTTGTCCTCTTTGTAAACCATCTGTTGCATCCATAGAAATTGTACGAACAGTATCTTCTCCAATATGCTGTTGAACTTCTAAAACTAGGATAGAACCATCAGATTTTTTAATTTCTAATGAATCATAAATTTTTGGAAGTTCATTAGAATCTGTATTAAACTCAACATCAATTACTGGACCTATAATTTGGGATACTTTACCTGTTATTGTAGACATTATTCTTACTTTAAATTAATTTCTTAGAAAGAGAGAAAAAACACTCTTATTTTAGGCTGCAAAGGTAATTTATTTAGCTGAAGTTGAAAAGTTTTTTAATTATAATATTCTAAAAAAGAACTCAAAAAAAAAGCCTCATCTTACGATGAGGCTTTTATATATTTTGAGGATAAAAATTACTCGTTTGTAACTTTAATTTCTACTCTTCTATTGTTTGCTCTACCTGCTCTAGTTTTATTAGAATCGATAGGATTTGATTCTCCAAAACCTTTAGTTTCTAATCTAGCAGCATCTATACCGTTTTGAACTAAATAATCTTTAACAGCATTTGCTCTTTTAGTAGATAATTTATCATTTAAAGAAACACTACCTGTGCTGTCTGTATGACCTTCAATTAAAAAAGTAGCTTTAGAAAACTCTTTCATGATACCAACAATAGCATCTAATTTATCTGAAATTCCTGATTTGAAAGAAGATCTACTTGAGTTGAATAAAATAGTTTTTGCAAACTCTCCCACTTTCTTCTCAGCAGCTTCAGTAATTATTGGCTCTGGACATCCTCCATTTGAGGCAGGTCCTGCTTCTGAATTACAGTTATCATCTTTATCTAATACACCATCACCATCTGTATCTGGCCAAGGACATCCTCCGTTTGCTCTTGGGCCTGCAGCTGTAGCACACTTATCGTCTTTGTCAACAACACCGTCACCGTCTGTATCTGGGCAACCATTATTAGCTTTCGTTCCTTTAGCATTAGGACACATATCGTCTTTGTCTGCAATACCATCTGCATCTGCATCTGGACATCCGTTTAAAGTTGCTAAACCAGCAACACTTGGGCATGCATCTTCACCATCTATAATACCATCTCCGTCAGAATCTGGACATCCATTAAATTCTTTTAATCCTGCTACTTCTGGACATGAATCGTATTTATCATAGATTCCATCGCCATCAGTATCTGTACCACCAAATTTAATAACAACACCTAAAGAGTGTTGAAAATGAGTAGGAACTACATCTTTAAATTCTTGTTTTGAGCCTGATTGGTATACAAGACCAACCGTTTCTGATAACCAAACATTAAATCCAAAACCATAGTTTAAAACCCCTTCTCCGTCGCCATCTAGGGCAGTATAACCACCTCCTACATATGCAAAAGGGCTAAAGTATTTTGTGGAATTACCAAAAATAGCAGCAACAAATGCATCTAAGTTATACTTAAGATTTAAATCTATGGATTTATGAAGTAAACTAGCGTCGTCCTTTTCAGACACGTGTGTGATTCTGTTAAGAGATCCTGCAAACTGGAGTGTAAAATCATCTTCTAAATACCTTTCTACGGTAATTCTAGAAATTGTTGGTAAAAAATTCCAGTCACTTGTACCTAAATGATCCTCTACTATAGAAGAAAAGTCATTTGATCCTCTGACGTCTACCGTGTTAAAACCTACACTAATTGCCCATGGATTGTTTGAATCTTGAGCACTTACGCTGTAAACAGTTACTAACGTAAATAAAGCTATAACAGCTAATTTTATATTTTTCATTTTTATTAATTTAAATTAAAATTTCTTAAATTATGTTGCAAAAATAGTCTGTTCCTTTTTAAAAACAAAGGAAATAGACGAAAATTACAACATTTGTAATAGATATTTTAAAATTTTAAGTTACCTACAATTTGAAAAGAATTCCTATTGAGTGATAATAATGTGATGGAACAACATCCGATAGTTGTTCTTTTGTACCTGCCTGATATACAAATCCTACACCATCGGTTGCCCAAAAATTAATCCCAAAACCATAATTTAACATTGCTTCACCTTCTCCGTCTAGAGAAGTGTAACCAGCACCTACATAAGCAAAAGGGCTAAAAAGTTTAGTAGATTTTCCAAAAATTTTAGCAATTACTGCATCTAAACTATATTTCACATTTGCATCGAAAGTGGTGTGTTGAACATCATCAAACCCATTGTCTAATTTATTCATAGAACCTGCTATTTGCAGAGTAAAAGATTCATTTAGGTATTTTTCTGCTGAAATTCTTGTAAGTGGATGATTAGACCAGTTCCAGTCATCATTTTTAAAAAAATCGGTAGATCGGCTAGAAAAATCGTCTCCTACTCTTACATCTACAATATTTAATCCAACGCTGACTGCCCATTGACGGCTAGAATCTTGAGCGCTCACATTACCTATAAATGCAGTTGCAAATAATACCAACAGTGCTAATTTTAACTTTTTCATTTTAATTTATTTTTAAAGTTTGTTTAACGCAAAAATACTTTTTTTAATCATATAAACAAATAATACAACTCAAAGTAACTTTCAAATAGCACCTAAATGACATTAAGTTCTTTCCCTATTTTTATAAATGAAAATATTGCTTTATCTAGATTTTCCTTTGAATGCGCTGCAGATAACTGAACACGAATTCTAGCTTTATCTTTAGGAACTACTGGATAAAAGAATCCAATAACATAGATACCTTCATCAAGTAGCTTATTAGCCATTATCTGAGACAATTTTGCATCATACAGCATTACTGGAACTATTGCTGCATCTGCACCAACTAAATCAAACCCAGCAGCATCCATTTTTTTTCTAAAATAAGTTGTATTCCATTCTAGTTTATCTCTCAACGAGGTGTCATTTGATATAATATCAAACACTTTTAAAGATGCTCCTACTATTGCCGGAGCTAATGAATTTGAAAATAAATAAGGTCTAGATCGTTGTCTTAATATCTCTATAATTTCTTTTTTCCCCGTTGTGTAGCCTCCCATTGCACCACCCAAAGCTTTCCCTAAAGTTCCGGTGATAATATCTATTCTACCTAAAACATTTTTAAGCTCTAAAGTTCCTCTACCTGTTGCTCCTATAAAACCAGCAGCATGGCATTCATCAATCATTACAAGTGCATCATATTTGTCTGCTAGATCACAAATCTTATCTAATTTGGCAACAATACCGTCCATAGAAAATACACCATCTGTAACAATAATTTTAAATCTATGTTTATTCATTGAAGCCTCAATTAATTGTGTTTCTAGAGCATTCATATTATTATTATCATACCGATATCTTGATGCTTTACATAAACGAACACCATCTATAATGGAGGCATGATTTAAACTGTCGGAAATAATAGCATCTTCTTTTGAAAGGATTGGTTCAAATACACCACCGTTAGCATCAAAGGCTGCTGCATATAAAATAGTGTCTTCTGTTTGATAAAATTCAGCAATTTTTGATTCTAATTTTTTATGGATGTCTTGAGTACCACAAATAAAACGAACTGAAGACACTCCAAAGCCGTGGGTATCCATTGTGTCTTTTGCAGCTTGAATAACTTCTGGATGGTTGGACAAGCCTAAGTAATTATTTGCGCAAAAATTAATTACTTCTTCTCCTGTAGAAATTTTAATGACGGCATCTTGTGATGATGTAATAATTCGTTCGGTTTTGTACAACCCTGCTTCTTTTATTTCTTCAATTTCGTTTTGCAAATGTTTTTTTATTGAACCGTACATAATTGATGTAAAATTTTAATTTGTTTTGTGATGTAAAAATACTTTAAAATTCTTCTACAGAAATTGTTTTGTTAATATAAACAAGAACCTTTTTAGCAACTAAATAATTTAGTGATGCTAACACACTTGCGTAATTTTCTAATTGATAATGATGCTCTTTTTTAGAAATGCCTGTTTTATAATCTATGATGGTTACCCAATTGTTATTGTCAAAAACTAACCTGTCTGGGATTACTGTATTGGCTTTAAATAAAATTTCTCTCTCATTGTAAATAACAACATCTTTAGAGTAATACCCTTTAAGTTTTGTGTGGCTAACAATTTTAAGAATTCTTTCCTGCAATTGCTCTTTTTCTTCTAACCCAATTTCTCCTTGTTGAAAATACCTTTCTGTTACTTTATGAACATCATCTTTAGTAATTACTTCAGACAGAATTTTATGAATAAGATTTCCATAATTCTTAGCCTCACCTCTTTTTGTACCCCAAAATGTTGATGAATTGGCCAACATGGTAATCTTGTGATCTTTCCAAGGAGTACTTATAAATTTTTGTTGTGTTTTACTAGCAAGCTCTATTTCTAGTTTTGTTTTCAAATTATCATGATCTCCGAAACTGTATTCATTTTTTTCTTGATGCCACAAATGATGTTTTTTCAAGTACGAAATAAAAATTCCCGAAAAGTACTTAGGGTCTTCCTCTTCTTTTTTGTTTAACTTTTTCTCTGTAATGATGTATAGTTGTTCAACAGCTCTTGTTAGAGCAACATACAAAAGGTTAAAACTATCTAATTCTAACTCAGACTTTCTAATATTGTAAATTTCTTCCCCTTTAACACCTGTATACCTAATTTCCTTGTTTAATGGAACCATTATATTTGAAAAATCGTCAATAGTATTTTCTAACCAAACTTTTGGTTTAATGTCTTGATATATATACAATTCACAAGGGAAAATTACTACTGGAAACTCTAACCCTTTAGCTTTGTGAATAGTCATAATCTTAACTGCGTCAGGATTTTCTGAGGAAACTATACTTAACGATTCTTTTTTGAGATCCCAGAAATTTAGAAAATCTTGAATGTTTGACTCTTTTTGTTGCTGTATTAAAATTTCATCAAGAAAAAACTGAACATAGGCGTCTGTTGAATCTTGAAGATGAAATGCTCTAATAATTTGTTCTACTTTTTCATAAAATGGAGATTCATGAAACAAAATTAAATTTAAAGAACAATTGTATTCTTTCAACAAGTCTAGAACCTCTGTTTGCTCTAGATCGATGAATTTTCTAAAAAAAGAATGTTTATCTAATGTGATCATTAGATGTTTGTGTAAAAAATATAATAATTCAAGTAAACATTCTTTGTCGTTTGATTGAACTGAATACCTTAAAAAATTAACAATAAATTTTACTTTTTTACTATTACTCAATAACAATGTTTCTGAAGAAACAATATCTATGTTGTTTTCAGATAAATAATTTGCAACAGTAACCCCTTCACTTCGCTTTCTCACCAAAACACATACAGATCCTAGATTGCATTTACTATCTAAATTTGTAATTATTTGGTGTACTTTTTTTGCATATTTAAGCTGATCCTCTTCTTTATTATCCATTTTCTCTAAAAAAGAAATAGAAACATACCCTCCTTTTGATTCATTTTCTTCTTGGTGTGATTTATTTAAAAAAAGATCAGCATACGACGAATTTTGCAAAAACTGTGATGAATGTTTAAAAAAGGAATTATTAAACTTAATTAGTTCGCTAAAACTCCTGTAGTTAGTAGATAGTTCTTGAACTTTTTTTTCTATTGTAAAAGGATTTTGTGAAATTGCACCTTGAGATCCTAGCTTTAAGAATTGTGATGCTTTTCCTCCTCGCCATCTATAGATTGCTTGTTTGGCATCTCCAACTAACAACAAACTCGTTTTTTCTTGAGACAAGGAATTATCTATTAATGGAATCAAATTTTTCCATTGTAAGACAGAAGTATCTTGCATCTCATCAATAAAATAATGCATGAAACTTTGACCAATTCTTTCATAAATAAATGGTGCGGGTTGGTCTTGTATATTATCCGAAATTAACTGATTAAATTCTGCATTTAAACGAATATTATTATCCTCTTTAATTGTATTCAATTCTTTATTTATATGATTTAAAACAGCCAAAGGAATGATACTTTGTAGAATTAATTTTGTTTGAATTAATTTTTGATACAATAACTCTGAGTCTGAATACAATTTTAAAAGTGCTGGTAAAATTTTCTCTGCAGTTAATAATGTGTTTTTTGGTTTAGTCTTAGATAATAGTTCATTTTCATCGATTCTTTTTTTTAGGACACTCTGATCAAAAAACTTTGTACGGTCTGTTTTATTAACCAGTGATAAAAAATGATTTGGTAGCATTGACCTATTAAAAACAGTAAACTCTAAATGCTCATTTGAAATAATTTGCAGTGCCTGCTCACCTATAGATTTCATCCTCGCAAGAAGATCTTTACGATGTTTAGCTAATTTAATTTGCAATGATTTAAAATCATGTAAGGTTTTATCACTTAATTTCCTAAAATGAAAAACATCCTCTTCTTTTAATAAAATCTTTGAAAACTCCAATAAGTCTAATGAAATATCCCATGATTTATCATCATCAGATTTATCTATTGAATACTCAACTAGCAATTTTGTTAATTCATTAGTAACTCCAACTTTAGAAATTAAAACCTCCACTGCTTTATCAAGCAACTCTTGAGCATTCATTTCTACTTCAAAATTCTGACTAAGCCCCAAATCAAAAGAGAAACTTTTTATTATTTTAAATGTAAAACTATCTATAGTTGTTATGTGAAAAGCTCCATAATTTTCTAAAATTAATTGTAAAACAACAGTACTTTTCTTCTGAATTGTATGTGGCTCTAATCCTGTTTCTTTTTGAATAAGAATAAAAAGAGGAGGTTGTTTAGCCTCAGAAAAATCCTTTAAACTATTTAATATTCGTTGCTTCATTTCTGAAGCTGCCTTGTTAGTAAATGTTATAGCCAGGATCTTTTGAAAAATAAAGATATCATCACTAATTAGTACTATTTTAAGATATTCCTTAACTAATGTAAATGTCTTACCACTCCCTGCCGAAGCGTTATAAATTTTAAAAGTAGATTCTGGCTGCAAAAAAATTTTATTGCAAAATACAAAAAGCCAAACAGAATCTGTTTGGCTTTCATTAATATAATTTTTTGATTTTAACCCAATCCAACATCCAAAGACATCATAACAATAAACCCACCAATAAAACCTAGTGTAGCAATATCTGTATAGTTGTCTCTTTGTGTTTCAGGAATAACCTCCTCCACAACAACAAAAATCATCGCCCCAGCTGCAAATGCTAGTGCATAAGGCAAAATAGGAGTAAAAAAAGAAACTGCAACAGCACCAATTACCGCTGCAACTGGTTCAACCACTGCTGATAATTGTCCGTACCAAAAACTTTTAAATCTACTGATTCCTTGTCTTCTTAAAGGCATCGCTACAGCAAATCCTTCTGGAAAGTTTTGAATACCTATTCCTATTGCTAAGGAGATGGCAGCAATAATCATTTCTGTTTGCTCTACTCCTACAAGGGTTGACGCTGCTCCAAATAAAACACCTACGGCTAAACCCTCAGGTATGTTGTGTAGAGTTATTGCTAACACTAGTAATGTTGTTTTATGCCAGCCTGTTTTTACCCCCTCTGCTTCAGATTCTTTAAAATTAATGTGTAGGTGCGGTAAAACTTTATCCATAGCATACAAGGCCAAAGCTCCCAGGGCAAAACCAATAACTGATGGGAAAACTTTTTGAAAACCCTCTCCTGGACTATTTTCTATTGCCGGTGCTAGTAAGCTCCAAAAACTTGCAGCCACCATTACACCTCCAGTAAAACCTAGCATTCCATCTAAAACAGCTCTATTCATTTTCTTAAAAAAGAAAACAAACCCAGCACCAAATGCCGTTAAACCCCATGTAAATAAAGAGGCGTATAAAGCTGATAAAATAGGATGCTCTTTTCCGAATTCTACTAATTGATCAAATGTGCTCATTAGGATTGAATATATATATTGTTAGCAATTTTCTGTGAGATCGACATCTCTTTATTATTAATAAGAATTGTAACAGAACCATCAAAAGACTCTTTAGAAACAACGCGAATCTTTTGACCTAAAGAGATTTGGTAACGATCTAAGTATTTTAAAAATTCAGAGGAAGAATCATTCACGCCTACACAAACTCCTAATTGATTTTCTTTTAAAGTTGATAATAATTTCTTTTCTATCTTTTGAAATTTTCCTTCTTTGTCTGGAATTGGATCTCCATGAGGATCCATTTTTGGAAATTCTAAAAATGTATCCAATTCGTTTATTAGTTTTGTAGATTTAATATGTTCTAATTGTTCTGCAACATCATGAACTTCGTCCCAAGAGAAATTTAGTTTTTCTACCAAAAAAACTTCCCAAAGGCGATGTTTTCTAATTACTCCTAAAGCAATTTTTCTTCCTAAATCTGTTAAAGAAACTCCTTGATATTTTATGTAAGTCAGAACTTCCTTATCAGCCAATTTCTTAATCATATCTGTAACTGAGGAAGCTTTTGTCTCTAATTTTTTAGCAATAGCATTGGTACTAATTCCTTTTCCAGAAACTGTTTGTAAATGAAATATCGCTTTTAAATAATTCTCTTCAGAAAGTGTAAACATCATGATAAAATTAACTTCACAAATATATACTTTTTTATTTTCTTAAAAATATTTTTAGTCTTGACTAAAAATTTATTTATATTTGTCAAAATTTTACCTTATATCAAGAATGAAAATCTATCTAAAAATATTTTTATTAATCTTTTCTATTACATGTAATTCTCAAAACAATAGTCTAGCTGGTAAAATCTCAGATGGGTTAGAAAACCTATCCTACGTAAATATTTATATCCAGAATACCAAATTAGGTACTTCATCAAATGAGGACGGGTATTATCAAATTAAAAATATTCCTTCCGGAACTTATAAAATAGTTGTTAGCAGTTTGGGCTACAAGACTAAAACAACTGAAATCACTTTCAATAAAAATGAAAATGAAAATGAAAAAATAATTCAAAACTTTTCTTTAGTTTCAGACAATTCATTAGATGAAATTGTAGTATCAGGAAATTTAAGACCAGTATCTAAATCTGCCAGCTCTGTCCCTGTAGATGTTTACAGTAAAAGTTTTTTTAAAAAAAATCCAACTCCTTCTATTTTTGAATCTCTGCAAAATGTTAATGGAGTTAGACCTCAATTAAATTGTAATGTTTGCAACACTGGGGATATTCACATCAATGGACTAGAAGGGCCTTACACTTTTGTATTAATTGATGGGATGCCAATAGTAAGTGGCCTTTCTACCGTTTACGGCTTAACGGGAATACCACAAGCATTAATTCAACGAGTTGAAGTAGTAAAAGGACCCGCATCTACTTTATATGGATCTGAAGCTGTTGGAGGAATTATAAATATTATTACTAAAAAACCATCTAACTCTCCAATGCTTTTTGTTGATAGTTTTTCAAGTTCTTGGGAGGAAATTAATACTGACATCGGTTTTAAATACAATGCATCAAAAAAAATACAAGGATTACTAGGGATCAATTATTTTAACTATCAAAATATCATTGACAATAACAACGATAACTTTACAGATTTAACTCTTCAAAATAGAATTTCAATATTCAATAAATTAAATATTGAACGACGAAATAATAAATTATTTACAATTGCTTTTCGTTATGTTTATGAAGATAGATGGGGTGGAGAAACTAACTGGAACAAAAGTTTTAGAGGAACAGATTTAGTTTATGGTGAAAGTATTTACACGAGTAGATGGGAAACTTTTGGAACCTACGAGCTCCCCACTACTGAAAATATTCGCCTCCAATTTAGTGCTAATGGTCATCGTCAAGATTCATTTTACGGAACAGACTCTTATAAGGCAGATCAACTAATTGCATTTGGACAACTCATTTACAATAAAAAAATTAAAAAGGAACATGATCTGTTATTTGGTATTGCCTACAGATACACAACATATGATGATAATACCTTTGCTACTTCTGAGAGTGATGGAGAAACTAATAAGCCTTCTGTTATTCATTTACCAGGAGTTTTTCTTCAAGATGAAATTAGTTTAACCAATCAACATAAATTATTAATCGGAGCTCGCTATGACTACAATAGCCTTCACGGGACTATTTTTTCTCCGAGAGTTAATTACAAATGGAATTCAAAAAACAATAAAAATATCCTACGATTTAGTATTGGAAATGGGTTTAGAGTTGCTAATATTTTTACAGAAGATCATGCAGCTCTTTCAGGAGCAAGAGAGGTTGTGTTTGAAGGAGAACTTTCTCCAGAGAAATCCTGGAATGCAAATGTAAATTTTGTAAAAAAAATATCTATTAATAATACGCTCATTTCGCTTGATGCAAGTGGTTTTTACACTCACTTTAATAACAGAATTTTACCTGATTATGAAACAGATCCTAATAAAATTATTTATACCAATCTAAAAGGTTTTTCGGTCTCTAAAGGGCTATCACTAAATTCAGATATTTCTTTTCCTTTAGGATTAACAATGAATATTGGTGCTACCCTAATGGATGTTTCCATTAATGAAAATAACATCAAAAAAAGGCAATTATTAACAGAGAGTTTTAGTGGAGTTTGGAGTATTTCATACAATCTTAAAAAGAGTAGAATTAAAATTGACTACACAGGAAATTTGTACGGCCCTATGAAACTTCCATTACTAAGCGAATTGGATCCAAGAAAAGGAGAGTCTCCTTGGTTTAGTATTCAAAACATACAAATAACAAAAAATATTGGTACAAGTTGGGAAATGTATGGAGGGATTAAAAATATTTTAAATTTTACCCCGGCTAATAATAGTATTGCTAGGTCTTTTGATCCTTTTGATTCAGGTGTAGATTTTAATTCAAATGGAGAAGCTATTGCTACAACAAACAACCCCTATGCACTAACGTTTGACCCTAGTTATGTATATGCATCTAATCAGGGCATAAGAGGATTTTTAGGACTTAGATACACTATCTTTTAAGATAAACTAATACCAATTATTGAAAAGTATCACCTGAATGACTATCTGTCCCAAAGTCTTCGTACGAGAATTCTTGGTCTAAAACTATACACTATTCCAGCAGTTAACTGGGTATGATTTACCATACTTGTGGAAAGTTCTGACGATGCTTTATAAGTATATTGCCCTATTAAACCCCAGTGATGAGTTATCCAAAAAGTCCCTCCAAAAGCAATATTCAAAGTAGATGAAGCACTCGCATTTTCTATAGTTGAGGGCGCGCCAATTAAACTTGCTCCAACAGCCAGGTAGGGAACTAAATTATTGTCAGATAAATTAAAGTCATAGCGTATATAACCATCCAATGAATTATAATTAAATTGATTGTTTATTAAACCCTCTATATCACCAAGAGCACTAAGTGTAACCGAACCGTCTATAGTAAAGCCCGGAAATAAATATCTAGAAAGATTAATTTTTGGCAATTGAGAATTATGAGATTCTCCTAGCAAATTATTTTGGAAAATTACAAGAGAACTACTAACTCCTAAAACCCATTTATTTTCTTTGTTTTGAGAGGGGCTAGATATGGAAAGTGATAGAAATAAAATTAATAATAATTTTTTCATTGGTAGCAAAATTTAAATAGTAAAAATACTGAATATTCATTAAATATGGCGTATTGAAATGTATTTTAAAAAATTGAGAATTAATTTACAACGAAGCTATTATCTTTGTAAAAAATAATGCCCGTTGAATAAACAAGAAATTGTTAATCGATACCAAGAATCTGTAAAAACTAAACAGATTTTAAGTCACATACAGCGAGATCAAAACCATTTTCAAATTACGAATATGGTTGGATCATCGATGTCTTTTGTAATAGCAGAAACTTTTAAAAAAGCAGATAAAACTTATTTAATTATTTTAAATGACAAAGAAGAAGCTGCTTACTTACTGAATGATTTGGAGCAATTATTGGGAACTAAAAATGTGTTGTTTTATCCAGGCTCATACAGAAGGCCCTATCAGATTGATGAAACAGACAATGCTAACGTATTATTAAGGTCAGAAGTTTTAAATCGAATAAACTCCAGAAAAAAGCCTGCAATTATAGTAACTTATCCTGAAGCATTATTTGAAAAAGTAGTAACAAAAAAAGAACTTCAGAAAAATACACTTAAGCTAGCTCTTTCAGAAAATGTTTCACTAGATTTTGTAAATGAAGTATTATTTGAATACAATTTTAACCGGGTAGATTTTGTGACAGAACCTGGAGACTTTTCTGTTCGTGGAGGAATTATAGATGTTTTTTCTTTTTCAAATGATGAGCCTTACAGAATTGAGTTTTTTGGTGACGAAGTAGATAGTATTAGAACTTTTGATATAGAAACACAATTATCTAAAGAGAAACTAAGAAAAGCATCCATTATGCCCAATTTAGAAAACAAAATGCTACAAGAAAGGCGAGAAAGTTTTCTAAAATATATTCCATCGAAAACTATTATTTTTTCAAAAAATAAGGAATTATTACTTGGAAATTTAGATACATTATTTACAAAAGCAGAAAATGCTTTTAGTGAACTTTCAAAAGAAATACAACACTCCAAACCATTAGATTTATTTTGTAATGGAGCTTTAATTAAAGACCAACTATCTCAATTTACAGTTGCCAGTTTAGAGACTCATACTCATGATAATAAACCTATTATTAATTTTACAACCAAAGCCCAACCACCATTTAATAAACAGTTTGATTTATTGATTGAAGACTTAAATCTATATCATAAGAAAGGATTTATTAATTATATTTTTTGTGCCAACCAACAACAAGCTCAACGATTTCACGATATATTTGATGATTCTAAAGAAGAGGTTCATTATAAAATAATTGTGTTTTCTCTTCATGAAGGTTTTGTTGATTTAGACGAAAAGATTGTATGTTACACCGATCATCAAATATTTGAACGTTATCATAAATTCCGTCTAAAAAACGGTTATGCAAAAAAGCAATCCATCACTTTAAAAGAACTAAATAACCTTGCCATTGGTGACTATGTAACTCACATGGATCACGGTATTGGAAAATTTGGTGGATTACAAAAAATTGATGTTGAAGGTAAAAAGCAAGAAGCTATAAAATTAATTTATGGAGATCGAGATATCTTATATGTGAGTATTCATTCATTACATAAAATTTCGAAATTTAGTGGTAAAGATGGAAAACCACCCAAAATTTATAAGTTAGGGTCTGGTGCTTGGAAGAAAATCAAACAAAAAACAAAAAAAAGAGTCAAAGAAATTGCATTCAATCTTATTAAATTATATGCAAAGCGAAAAATGCAAAAAGGAATTGCTTTTGGTCCAGATACACACATACAACATGAATTAGAAGCAAGCTTTATTTACGAGGATACTCCTGACCAATACACCGCTACACAAGATGTGAAAACTGATATGGAAAAAGAACAACCAATGGATCGTTTGGTATGTGGTGATGTAGGCTTTGGAAAAACAGAAATTGCTATAAGAGCAGCGTTCAAAGCGGTTGATAATGGAAAGCAAGTAGCAATTCTTGTACCCACTACCATATTAGCATTTCAACATTTCAAGACATTCTCAAAAAGGTTAGAAAAATTCCCAGTTCATATAGATTATTTAAATCGTTTTAGAACAACAAAACAAAGAAATGAAGCTATTGAGGGTATTAATGATGGGAGTGTAGATATTATCATTGGGACACATCAACTAACTAATAAAAAAATTAAATTCAAAAATTTAGGGCTACTTATCATAGATGAAGAACAAAAATTTGGTGTTGCAGTAAAAGATAAATTAAAAACACTAAAAGAAAATATAGATACTCTTACCTTAACCGCTACTCCAATACCTAGAACTCTTCAATTTAGTTTAATGGCGGCTCGAGACCTATCTGTTATTACAACTCCACCACCAAATAGACATCCAATAGACTCTCAAGTAATTCGTTTTAATGAAGAAATAATACGAGATGCTATTACTTACGAAATATCTAGAGGTGGGCAATTGTTTTTTATTCATAATAGAATTGAAAATATTAAAGAAGTAGCAGGACTTTTACAACGTTTGGTCCCTAATGCCAATATATGTGTTGGTCATGGTCAGATGGAAGGTAAAAAGTTAGAGAATTTAATGTTAGGTTTTATGAATAATGAATTTGACATATTGGTTTCTACCACTATCGTTGAGAGCGGACTGGATGTAACCAATGCTAACACCATTTTCATAAACAATGCAAATAATTTTGGATTATCTGACTTACATCAAATGAGGGGGAGAGTTGGTAGATCTAATAAAAAAGCTTTTTGTTATTTTATTACACCACCCTTTCATATGATGACAAATGATGCAAGAAAAAGAATTGAAGCTTTAGAATTATTCTCAGATTTAGGGAGTGGTATTAACATTGCTATGAAAGATCTTGAAATTCGTGGAGCTGGAGATTTACTTGGAGGTGAACAAAGTGGTTTTATTAATGATATTGGATTTGATACTTATCAAAAAATATTAAGTGAGGCCATTGACGAACTAAAAGAAAATGAATTTAAAGAACTGTACAAATCTGACACAAGTAAACCAAAAGAGTTTATTAAGGATGTTCAAATAGATACAGACTTTGAGCTCTTATTCCCAGATAATTATATCAATTCCATAACAGAAAGATTAAATTTATATAATGAACTATCATCAACTAAGTCAAGTGTTGAGTTACTTGATTTTGAAAAACGACTGATTGACAGATTTGGTGAACTACCAGTACAAGCTATAGATTTACTAGATAGTGTTCGATTAAAATGGTTAGCAAAAGAGATGGGGTTAGAAAAAGTAGTTCTGAAACAAAAAAGAATGATTGGATACTTTATATCGGATCAACAGAGTGAATTTTATCAAACTGAGGCATTTACGAAGGTGTTAAAATATGTTCAACAAAACCCTACAACTTCTGTAATGAAAGAAAAACAGACAAAAGCGGGTTTGCGATTATTGATTACTTTTATAAAAATTGATTCTGTAGAGATTGCTCTCAAAAGACTTAAAAAAGTTTTAGGCCATTTTTAATTAACCTTTTTTACTAAAATCTATTTTTTAAAAATGGAAAATAGCTGTTTTAATAGAAAGTTTAGGGATTAAAAAAATAAGCTAACTATTTGGTTAATACGTCTTGATAATTTCGTTTTACAAACACTAAAATTGTTTCTAAAATATCACCCATGTTTTGACATTCCTTGAACTTTACGTCTCCAACATATTTAATTAACTGTTTTTTTAAAAGTTGAATGTTATTATCAAAAGAAATTGAATCATTCTTCATACATTCAATTAGACTGGATGCCCTTCTTGGTGATGAAATCATTCGTTTAGCCATAAAAGAACGCTCCTCTAACTTGTATTGATTAATTGAATTGTTGTCTAATTTTCTATTTACCATTTCAACAATTTTAAAATTCTCTTTTAAAAATTGAAGGTTATACACTTTTAAATTCCCTTCAAAAGATTGTTGGTCAAAATCAATTGCTCTGATCTTATATATAATCTTATCAAAATCATGAGTGGGAATAATTACATAATTATATGAACGCATATCTCCAAGTAAACGAACCAAACACCGTTCTTTAAATTTTACAAATTCTTTAGCTATTTGAGATTTTTCTGATTCTGTACATTTAGGTAAAAATTCTTTTATAAAATCATCTCCTGGAATTCCTGAAATATGTTCCTCAATTAAAGTGTCTTTATAGACTAAAAAATTCATGTTATGTGGAGATAATATATGCTCTAATTCTAACCCATAGATTCTGGAGGCATCTGCTTTTTTTACATAAAAATAGGTGTAGTTGTCATTTAAGATATTTCTAATTTTTATGCGGAAAGGTTTTGAATTTCCAAAAGTGCAATAATCAATAGCATCTACATTTAAAAATGGTAGGGTATCGTTTCCTCCATCTGAATGAAGTATTGTGTATATTTTTTTTAAACTGGCATCAATTTCTTTTCTGTCGTATTCAGAGTAATATGTTCTTACCCATAAAGTATCTTTTTCATTTTTGTCATAGACTATAACAGAACCTTGAAAACGTAATAAATCGTCATAAAAGATAGAAATTTTAATGTTCCTATTGTATTTTTTTAAATATTCATCCAACAAATTATTAACCGGAAATGTTGGTTTTTTTTTAGACATCAATTTTTTTTCTACTGCCATTGTATAAAAATTAAAATCAAATGTAATGCATAATCCTTTGATTCAACTTAATTTAAATATCTTTCCTTGTATTGGCTTTACAATTCCTTTTAACTCTAGTTGCAATAAAATTGTTGCTAAATTAGAAACAGATATTTCTAAATCTAAAGCAATAACATCAATTACCTGTTGTTGTTTTTGTAAATAGTCTACAACTTTTTGGTGTTCTTTTGGTAACTCCTCAAACAATTTTATTTGTTTTGGTAAAGAAATTGGAGAAATGTCCCAATTAAGCATTTTTACCAAATCCATTGAAGATTTTAATAAATGGGCCTTATTTCTGTATATTAAATCATTACATCCTTTACTCATAACATCGTTAATTCTTCCTGGAACAGCAAAAACATCTCTATCATAAGAGTTTGCAATATCTGCTGTAACTAAAGAACCTCCTTTAGAGGCAGATTCTACTACTATTGTGGCATCAGAAATACCAGCAACAATTCTATTTCTTTTGAGAAAATTTTCTCTAAGTGGAGTTTCATCATGAAAAAACTCGGTAATAAAACCCCCATGCTGGTTTACTTGTTTTGAATATTTTCTGTGCGCCTTTGGGTACATATGATTTAACCCATGTGCTAATATGGCAATGGTTTGTAGATTTTGTTTAAATGCATTCGTGTGAGCACAAATATCAATCCCGTAAGCAAAACCACTAACAATTATTGGATTATATGGAGACAATTCGTCTATTAATTTTTCACAAAAACTTCTACCATAATTAGTCATGGTTCTGGTTCCTACAACAGAAATAATTCTTTTGTTAGAAAAATCAATAGAACCAGTTTTAAAAAATAATACGGGGGCATCTATACAATTATGTAAATTTTTTGGATAATCATCATCAAGAAAATAGGAGTATTTTATTTTGTGAGTATTGATATATTGTAGTTCTTTCTCTGCTAATTTTTGCTGTGTATTGTTCAACAAATTTTTCACAGCATACTCACCAATTCCATTAATTTTTAAAAGTGTGTTTTTATTTTCTTTAAAAATATCAGCAGCACTTCCAACAGTTGCAATAAGTTTTTTTGCTAAAATATCACCAATAGATGGCGTCTTTTGCAGACGCAAAAGCGCTAGAATTTCTTCTTCTTTCAAAATACATTTTTTTTCTTTTCAATATACAAATTTATTGTTGATAATTATTTAGCACTTTTAATTCCTGTTTTAGTTAATTCTTTATATTTGTTATGATGGCTATAGCAAACTACTTAAAAGATTTACTCTACAGATATGATTGTGTAATTGTTCCAAACTTTGGAGGGTTTATAACTAACAACACAAGTGCACAAATTCATAGGAGTACACATACATTTTATCCACCTTCCAAACAAGTAGGCTTTAATGTGAATTTAAGTCATAATGATGGACTATTAGCTAACTACATCGCCACGCTTGAAAATATTTCTTTTGACCAAGCCAATACACAAATTTCAGAAACGGTTGCTCAATGGAATTTGACACTTAAATCACAACCTTTAGAGATTGAAAATATAGGTTCTCTTTCATTGAATGAAAAAAATCAGTTGATTTTTAATCCAATAAATACTATTAATTATTTACGATCTTCATTCGGATTAACTTCATTTGAATCTTCAAGTATAGAAAGGACAGACAGTAAAGTAATTCCATTAAAACCAACTGAGAAATATTCTAAAAAAACACCACTTTTTGTAAAATATGCTGCTACTGCTGCGATGTTACTATCTCTCTCTTACATAGGTTGGTCAGGATATGAAAACAAACAGGATCAATTAAATTTTGCACAAGAACAAAAACAACTGGAGCAAAAAATTCAATCGGCAACTTTTGTAATAGATAATCCATTAAATACTATTGAGTTAACTTTAAACAAAGAACTTCCAAAATCATTTCATGTGATCGCTGGATCATTTCAATTTGTTGAAAATGCTCACAAAAAAGTTTCTCAATTAAATGCAAAAGGATTTAAAGCTACCGTTTTAGGCACAAACAAATGGGGGTTAACCCAAGTAGCCTATGCTTCATTTCATAAAAAATCTGATGCATATCTTAGCCTATCTGATGTGAGAAAAACAGATTCTAAAGATGCATGGTTGTTAGTTAAAAAATTCGATTAATTTATTCTCTCTTCTTTAGAAATTCATACTCATTTTAATTATTTATTTAAAATTCTATGAAAGCAAAAACACCTAGTGAATCACTAACAATACTAACAGATTTAGTATTACCCGGAGAAACTAATTACCTAGATAATTTATTTGGAGGAGAACTGTTAGCTAGAATGGATAGAGCTTGTAGTATAGCTGCCCGGAGACACTCTAGAAGAATCGTTGTAACTGCCTCTGTAAATCATGTTGTATTTTCTAAATCAGTTCCTGTGGGAAGTGTTGTTACTATAGAAGCCAAAGTTTCAAGAGCATTTAAATCATCTATGGAAATATATGTAGATGTTTGGATAGAAGATCGTCAATCTGGTTCAAAAACTAAAGTGAATGAAGGAATTTACACTTTTGTAGCTGTCGACGAAACTGGAAAACCAGTAGAAATTGCTCAAATATCTCCAGAAACAATATTGGAAAAAGAACGTTATGAGGGTGCTTTGAGAAGAAAACAACTCAGTTTAGTTTTAGCAGGAAAATTAAAACCCAATAATGCAACTGAACTCAAAGCTTTATTTGTAGAATAAGCACAACACTCTACTTTATTTATTCTTGTTTTAGTACCTTAGAAAACCTAAATTGATGTTTTTTAATTCTTAAAAACACCTAGAACAATGATTCAATCCTACAAGAAAAATCCAACACTAATAAAAAATTATGACACAATAGTTATTGGTTCTGGGATGGGTAGTCTTACTACTGCAGCAATTCTAGCAAAAGAAGGACAGAAAGTATTGGTGTTAGAGCGTCACTATACTGCGGGAGGTTTTACACATGTATTTAAAAGAAAAGGATTTGAATGGGATGTAGGAATTCATTATATCGGTGAAGTTCAAAGACCTACCTCTGTGATAAAAAAACTATTTGATTACATCTCAGACTCAAAATTACAATGGTCAGATATGGGTGAGGTATATGATAAAATTATCATTGGAGACAAAGAATATGATTTTGTAAAAGGCACTCAAAATTTTAAAAATAAACTTATTGAATATTTCCCTGATGAAAAATTAGCCATTGAAAATTATGTGAAACTCGTTTTTAAAACTATCAAAACAAGTCAAAAGTTTTATATCAGTAAAGCATTACCTTCTATCCTAAATTTTTTGATTGGGAAGAAAATGAGAACTCCCTTTTACAATTACTCAGACAAAACCACCTATGAAGTTCTTAAATCGATCACAGACAATGAAGAGTTAATTAAAGTGTTAACTGGTCAGTACGGAGATTACGGATTGCCTCCGAAAAAAAGTAGTTTTGTTATGCATGCTGCAGTTGCTAGACATTATTTTGGTGGTGGTAGCTTTCCTATTGGTGGTTCATCTCAAATTGCAAAAACAATTGATAGTGTTATTGAAAAAACTGGAGGTACAATTTTAATTAGTGCTGATGTTCAAGAAATTATTATTTCAAATAAAACTGCTACTGGTGTAAAAATGAGTGACGGGAAAATTTTTTCAGCAAAAAAAATAATAAGCGGTACAGGCATTATGAATACCTATAACAAACTTATTCCCTCTTCAATTGCAAATAAATTTAACCTAAAAAGTCAGCTTCAAAAAGTAAATCGCTCTGTTTCTCATGCCTGTTTGTATATCGGGCTAAATGGCTCTCCAGAAGAGTTAAAACTTCCAAAAACAAATTACTGGATATACCCAAGTGATTTAGATCATGATGAATCTGTTGATCGATATTTAAAAAATATCGATCATGAATTTCCTGTAGTTTATATCTCGTTTCCCTCTGCAAAAGATCCTGACTGGAACAATAGATATCCTGGAAAAAGCACCATTGATATTATAACACTCGTACCCTATGAAATTTTTGAACCATGGGCTGGAAGTAAATGGATGAAAAGAGGGAAAGATTACACCAACATAAAAGAGAAAATTTCTCAACGTTTGCTTAAAATCCTTTACGACAAATTACCTCAAGTAAAAGGGACAGTTAGTCATTACGAACTTTCCACTCCGTTAACAACAAAACATTTTATAAATTACGACAAAGGTGAGATTTATGGATTAGATCACAGTCCTAAAAGATTTAGACAGGAATTTTTAAAACCTAGAACTCCCATTAAAAATTTATTTTTAACAGGGCAAGATATTGTTACTGCTGGTGTAGCGGCAGCACTATTTTCTGGAGTAATTACTAGTGCAGCAATAACAAGTAAAAATATTATTAAAAAAGTGATGAATTCCTAATTTTTTCGAATCCAAGCAGTTGGATTCAATCTGGTTGTATTTTTTGATAACACAAAAATAAGTTTGGTTTTTCCTGTAATTCTATCAGTAAAAATTTTACCCAAAGCCTGACCTGTTTTTACTTGATCTCCATTGCCAACATAAACACTTTCTAGATTATTATATATAGATATATAATTTCCGTGTCTAATTAAGACAGACTTCTTTCCTTCTGATTGGGTTTGAATTGCTAAAACTTCTCCATTAAATATAGACTCGGCATTTGTTCCTTTATTGGTTGCTATGTGAATACCTGTACTATTTATATAATTTCCTGAATAGATCGGGTGGGGCTGTTTACCAAATCTTCTAATGATAAGACCACTATCTACAGGCCACGGAAGTTTCCCTTTGTTTTGCTCAAATTTTGCTGCCAATTCTTTTGCCTCAGGAGTTAACTTAAAACCTTTTGATTTTTTTGCTCCTTTAGCAGCATTAGATTTAGCAATGGCTTCTTTAATTATTTTATCAATTATTTTTGAAATTTTCTTTTCTTCTTGTTGTTTTTGTTGGAGGCTTTTCTTGTATTTTTTCTCCTTCTTTTTAATCTGAGAAATTAATTTTTTCTGATCTAATTTATCAAGTTCAACTTTAAATATTTGATCTTGTTCGTTTGACAGTAGTGTATCTTTTAATTGTTTTTGAAAAAATAAAGAATCTTTTAATTGTGATACCTGATTAGATACCATGGCTAATTCCTCTCCTTGTTTTTTTCTGAAAGATGCGTACTGCTTCATATATTTAACTCTCTTGTAAGCTTGATAAAAGCTTTCAGAAGAAAATAAAAATAAGGTTCTACTTTGCTGAGACTTACTCTTATAAGACTTATAAATCATCGCAGCATAATCTTTCTTAAGAGCTACTAATTTTTCATCTAACTCTTTGATTTCTTTTTCATAAAGAACTATTTCACTAGATAAAGATTGCACTTCTTTGTTTATGGTTGAAATATAATTTTCTCTGACTGTAATTTTTTGATTTAAATCTTTTAAATCTTCAAGGGCATTTTTCTCACTTTTTTTTGTGTCAAAAAGTAGCTTATTAACCATTTTAATTTCTCTTTTTATTCTATTTCTATCTTTTTCTAACTGCTTTCTTGATTTTTGTTGAGCAGAAATAGTTATAGAAACTAATAGAAATAATAAAAAGGATATGAATGGCTGTTTTCTTATCATTAAAATTTAATTGATTTATAACCTGATGGTATTCTGAATGGAGTAGTAATTTGTTTATTTAAAACTAACGATTTAAACTCTATATCTATAACCGTAAAATTATCTTTATTCTCCAAAGCTTTTATTACTATTTTTTTGGGAATTAGTTGCTCTTTAATTTTCTGGTAATTCCCATATTGAATTTGCAATAATTTATTATTCTCATATGAATTTAATAATTGCTTATTTAATGAAAAATTTACTGGATTAAAAAAAAGGGATGACTTGTACAAATCTGATTGATTTTTCGGAATTAATTTATATAATCCTTCACTAACTTCAGAGAAATATTTAGTAGTTGTTAAATCTAAAATACTTTCCCCTATAAGTAAATTTTGAAGCTGTTGAAACGTTACTTTAGTCCCCAACATTTTTTCTAAAAGAGAGAAATCTCCTTTAAAATAGCGTTTGTTTATTGGAGAATAGTAACTAAAAGAACTAGGGGTTATTTTGGCTCTAAATACATTGATAAGTTTAGAGCCTTTAATCCATATAATGGAATCTTTGAAAATTCTGAGAGTTACTTTGAGATTAACCCGAGTACTTTTACCTTTATTTTTGACCAAATAGGAAACCTTTAACTTAGAGTCTAGCGAATTAGCAACAAACGATGTGGTATTGTGTTTTTTGATAATTCGTTTGGAAGAGATATTTTTTAACCCTTTTGTCCGAACAAGTTCTTTTTTGCTTTCACATGAAACCAACACAAGTAAAAAGAATAAAAAGCTAATTATTCTCATGTTACATTTTTAATTTTTTAATTTTATTTTCAAATTCAAAGGCCTTTCCATTGTTGCCCAGACTAGAATATACTTTTGCTAAAGTACTATAAAATTGAGCTTCTAGAGTAGGATTTTCTATCACAAAATCTAAGCCTATTTCCAAAATAGCAATAGCTTCGTCAAATTGTTGTTGTTTATGTAAAAGCTTAGCTCTCGAAAGATATGAAAATGGTTGAGCAGGAAAAAGAGTAACAGCCAACTTACTGTAATTATCTAAAATTTCACTATTATTAAATTCAGCTATTTCTAGTATTTGTTTTAACATACTAAAAGAGGGCTTATTTTCATTAAAATCAGAAATTAATTTATCTAGATCCTTGTTGTCTTTTTTTAATTTGACAGGTTTCTTAGATAACTCCAATTTCTCCTTAAGTCTTTCTAGCTTTTGATGTAACCCTTTCTCTTGTTCTAATAAATAGATTAATGAAAGTGCTTTATCACTTTGGCTATTTAGATGATATAAATAAATTAAAGATTCTCTATAATAGGGGTCTAACTCAATAATTTTTAATTGAACTTTAATGGCCTCCTCATAGTTTCGATCTTTTTTTAGAATAGAAACAAAATGAAGTAACATCCAAATATTGGACGAATCTTGTTCTAAAGCCTTTTCAATGAATTGTCTAGCTTGTAGCGTCTGATTTAGAAATAAATAATTTTTAGAAAATTCAAAATAAATGGTTTTATTACGAGGAGATAACTTATCACAAACTTCTAAGTTTTGGATAGCTTTTTGGTAATTTCTTATTGATTTATTTGAAAGTGATTTAAAAAAATACTCCTGAAATTTTATCTCTTTTTCTTCTGAAAGATTTGAAGACTGGTCAGCATTTTCTTGAGAGAGAGAACTAAAAGGATTAAACAATAGTACCAAACAGACAAAAAGTCCAATCCTTTTAATCATCTTTATTTATTATTAGGTCAATTCTGAGTAATCACCTATGCTTACGGAAGTAAAATTACCGTTGTACGTGGCATGATTACCTATCATAGCATTATCTAAAGTAGCGTTTAAAATTTTTACATTAGTTTGGATTAAAGAATTAGAAATTTTAGAATCTGTTACCAAACTATCTTCTCCTATAGAAACATATGGACCAATTGTTGAATTTTTTAGAACCACATTTTCTCCAATAAAACAAGGTTGTATAATTTGAGAATTTTCTAGTACAACAGTTTCAGCCACAAGATTATTCCCTTTGTCATATTCAAATCCTAATATTTTTTTATTAGTATCTACGGTTGGATCTTTTTTCCCACAATCCATCCATACATCAACTTTACCCGGTAAAAATTTAGCTCCATCTTGTTTAAGTGTTTCTAAAACTTCCGTTAATTGAAATTCGCCTGACGGTCTAATATCATTATCTATGAGATATTGAATCTCTCTGGAGAGCTTATCACTATCTTTAAAGTAATAAATCCCTATTATTGCCAAATCTGAAACAAATTTTGTTGGTTTTTCAACAAAATCTGAAATAAATCCATTGTTTAATTTTACAACTCCAAATGCACTTGGATCATCAACTTGTTTCACCCAAATAGCACCATCTGCTTCTGCATTTAATGTAAAATCTGCTTTAAATAAAGTATCTGCAAAAGCAACCACGCAAGGACCAGTTAAAGATTCTTTAGCACAAAAAATTGCGTGAGCAGTACCCAAAGCTTCTTCCTGAACATATACTGACCCTTTAGCTCCAAGCTCCTCTGCTATCGTTAATAATTTTTCTCTTGTATTACTTGGAAATCCTTTTGCTGATGGCCCAATTATAAAAGCTATTTCCTCTATTGGTTGATTTACCACAGAAGTAATATCTTCTACTAATCTTTGTACAATTGGCTTACCTGCTATTACAGTTAAAGGTTTTGGAATGGTTAAGGTATGAGGTCTCAAACGAGATCCAATTCCTGCCATAGGGACAATTATTTTCATATATATTTTTCTTATTTTTAGTGAAGCAATATACCACTTATTGATTGATTTTAAAAAAGAGGAAACTCTTTAAATTCCTTTTGGAATTGCATCAATTAAATTCTTCGTATACTCAGATTTTGGTGTTTTATATATGGTATCTGCATCATCTATTTCTTCAATTTTTCCTTTATTCATAACCACTAGTTGATCAGACATGTACTTGACAACTGATAAGTCATGTGAAATAAAAATATATGAAAAATTAAAAGTTGATTTTAATTCATTTAATAGGTTTAGTACCTGTGCTTGAACTGATACATCTAATGCCGAAACTGATTCGTCACAAATAATGATTTTAGGTTTTAATGCGATAGCTCTTGCAATTCCAATTCGCTGTCTTTGTCCTCCAGAAAATTCGTGGGGATATTTATTAAAATGATCTTCCTCTAACCCAACTTTTTTTAATAACTCTATCACATATACTTTTCTTTCCTTATAGTTGGATAGAACACCATGCACATTCATAGGCTCAAGAATAGCATTTCCAATAGATATTCTTGGATTTAGAGATGAGAATGGATCTTGAAAAATAATTTGAATTTCCTTTCTTAAATTTCGCAGGGCTGTTTTTGATAAATGAGTAATATCTTTTCCTTTGTAAAATATTTTTCCAGAGGTTACTTTTTCTAACTGCATAATTGACCTCCCTAAAGTTGTCTTACCACATCCAGATTCTCCAACTAATCCTAATGTTTCTCCTTCATATAATTTAAAAGAAATGGTATCTACTGCTTTTATTAGTGGCTTTCTAGTAAATCTAACACTTGTGTTAAAATATTTTTTTAGATCAACTATTTCTAATAGAGGTTTTAATCTGTAAATTTTACTGTGATAGGCATCTCTCTCTCTTTTTGTATAAACATCTGTGAAAATTTTGTTTTTTATAAAATCTTCTACCGTAGGAAGTTTTTTTAACCGTTGATTTAAATTGGGCTTTGAATTAATAAGTCCTTTCGTATAGTCATGTTGTGGAGAATGAAAAATATCAGTTGTATTTCCTTTTTCAACAATCTCTCCCTTAAACAAAATAATTACATCATCTGCTATTTCAGACACCAATGATAAATCATGTGAAATTAAAAGGATACTCATCTTATTTTCCTTTTGTAATTCTTTTAAAAGCAATATGATCTCTTTTTGAACTGTAACATCTAGTGCTGTAGTAGGCTCATCTGCAATTAACAAATCTGGTTTACATGCTATAGCAATAGCAATCATAACCCGTTGTTTCTGACCTCCACTAATTTGATGAGGGTAGGAATTAAAAATTCTATCTGGTAGTGGTAGTTTTACTTTTTGAAAAAGAGAAATAACTTCTTGATACATTTCTTTTTTATTTAAACCTGTATGTTGTTTCAAAACCTCAGCCACTTGACTACCACATGTTAAAGTAGGGTTTAATGAACTCATAGGTTCCTGAAAAATCATGGCAATTTTATTGCCTCTAATTTGTTGAAATTCTTTATCTGAAATTTTTAAAAGATTTTTTTCATCAAAAAAAATAGTTCCCTCTTGAATAGTATTCTTGGGTAAGAGCCCTAAAACTGCCAACGAAGTAACTGACTTGCCACTACCAGACTCTCCAACAATACCCAAAATTTTATTTTCTTTTAAGTCAAAGGATATTTTTTTTACAACCTCGTTTTCAACTTTACCAGATAAAAATTTGACAGTAAGATTATGTACTTGCAGCATATTTTAAAATTGTGTCTTGTTAAACGTGGCTAAATATTATTTTAGAATAATTTTAAAGGTAAAAAAATTAACATCAAATAACTTTACTCTAATCTTTTTTGATTTAAAACTCTAAACCAAATCACTAAATTGACATAAATTCAAACATCTAAAAATATACTTTAATAAACAAGGACTCCCCTTTTATGGGGAGCGAAAAATTTCACTAATTCAAGGTATTGCAAGTATTCCATTTCATTATTATTTTTACAGTGTATTGTTATTTGAATTATGTTATTAAATTAAGTTATTGTTTTATTGTTTACCCCCTAACAATAATTACAACAATATAATTTAATTTTTATTAACTTTTGATATTCCTCCGCATCTTAGTTAATAAGTCAAAAAAACCTAGAAAAATTTTTCTAGGTTTTTCTTTTTATTAAAACCTCTCTTAAATTATTTACATAATCTTTAATTAAATCGCAAACTCAAGTGTTCTAGCCTTGTTTTTTTGTTCCTTTGTTCAAATTTATTTTTGTGAATTATATTTCAGTAGAAAATATCTCAAAATCTTATGGAGACAGAACATTGTTTAGCAATATCTCCTTTGGGATCAATAAACACCAAAAGGTAGCTTTTGTTGCTAAAAATGGAACAGGAAAAACCTCTATCCTAAATATTATTGCTGGGTTAGATGCACCAGATGATGGGCAAGTTATTAAGAGAAAAGAAATTAATGTGGCATACCTTTCTCAAAACCAGTTATTTAATGACAACCTTACCATAGAAGAAACTATTTTTGAGACAGAAAATAGAATATTACCTATCATAAAACAATACGAAAAAGCACTTGAAAATCCTGAAGACTCAGAAAACTATCAGAAAGCTTTTGACTTAATGGATCAAAACAATGCCTGGGATTTTGAGACCCAATATAAATTGGTTCTTACAAAATTAAAACTCCCAACTTTATCAATGAAAGTGGGTAAACTCTCAGGAGGGCAGAAAAAAAGATTAAGTCTTGCTGTTTTACTAATAAATAAACCCGATTTAATCATCTTAGACGAGCCAACTAACCACCTAGATTTAGAAATGATAGAATGGCTTGAAGACTATTTTAAAAAAGAAAAGATTACCCTATTTATGGTAACGCATGATCGCTACTTTCTAGAGAGAGTTTGTAATGAAATTATAGAACTTGATCATGGTAAACTATATAAATACAAGGGTAATTATTCTTATTATTTAGAAAAAAAAGAGGAAAGAATTGCTCAGGAAGCAGCTTCCACTCACAAGGCTAAAAATCTATTTAAGAAAGAGTTAGACTGGATGCGCAGGCAACCCAAAGCAAGAACTACAAAGTCTAAATCTAGAATTGATGATTTTCAAGAAATTAAAGAAAAAGCACATAAAAGAAGACAAGATCATACAGTTCAATTAGAGATAAATATGAAACGTTTAGGGAGTAAAATTGTAGAGCTCCACAAACTAAAAAAGTCATTCGGAGATTTAAAAATTCTTGATGGGTTTCAATACGTGTTTCAAAAAGGAGAGCGTATTGGAGTAATTGGAAAAAATGGAACTGGAAAATCATCTTTTTTAAATGTACTTACTCATAAAGAACCAGTTGATGGCGGAAAAGTTGTAGTTGGAGAAACTGTAAAGTTTGGGTATTATACCCAAAAAGGAATTGTTGTAAAAGAAGGGCAAAAAGTAATTGAAGTTATTAAAGAATTTGGTGAAGAAATCCCGTTAACAAAAGGCAGAAGAATTTCTGCTTCACAATTATTAGAACGTTTTTTATTTGATAAGAAAAAGCAATACGATTATGTTGAAAAATTGAGTGGTGGAGAACAAAAAAGATTATACCTCTGTACTGTATTAATTCAAAATCCAAACTTTTTAATACTTGATGAACCAACCAATGATTTAGATGTAATTACCTTAAATGTATTGGAAAGTTTCTTATTAGATTTTCCTGGAAATTTAATTGTAGTGTCTCATGACAGATACTTTATGGATAAAATTGTGGATTCTTTATTTGTTTTTAGAGGGGATGGTATTGTTGAAAATTTTCCAGGAAATTATACAGATTATAGAGCTTATGAAGATTCTAAGCCAAGAGAAAAAACTATAAAAACTGAAAAAAAGCAGGTAAATATAACTCCATCAAAAGCTCAGTTAACATTTGAAGAAAAAAGAGAATTTGGATCTTTAGAAGAAGACATAGAAAGGCTATCTCGTAAAAAAAAGGTGATCGAAGCATCTTTTTTAGAGGAAGAATTAACCCAAGATCAAATTAAAGAAAAATCTGAGGAGCTTGAACAGACACTTTCTTCTTTAGAACAAAAAGAGGAACGATGGCTCGAGCTCTCTATGAAGCTTGAGGGCTAAACTTTTATAATTTCATCTTTATCAATTAATTTTTCGTTGTTAAACCTCATTAATACTTGTGCCACAGAGATCGTGTCTTTCTCGCAATAACGAACAATTCTGTCTAAATTTTTTTCTTTATAATATACAGAGGCTACCTCACTGCCATCTATGTCATCTTTTGGTGATGGTATCCCTAAAATGGTTGTTAATAATTGCAAAGAACTATAGTGTTTAAAATCTCCAAACTTCCATAATTCCATGGTATCTAAATGAGGAACTTCCCAAGGCTTTTTGCCAAATAAATTTAATTTTGAAGGTAATTCTATGTGATGTACAATCATTCTTCTAGCGATGTATGGAAAATCAAATTCTTTCCCATTATGAGCACATAACACATGATACGATTTATTAAAATGTGTGTCCAATAGTTTTTTAAAGTCCAATAAAATTTGTTCTTCATTGTCTCCACTAAAAGAGGTAACTCGTAAATTTCTTTCTTGCTTATTATTGGTGAAATACGCTACAGAAATACAGATAATTTTACCAAACTCTGCCCATATTCCGGCACGTTCATAAAAATCTTCTGCGGTAAACTCTTCCTTACGTTGATAAGCAGTTTTTTTGGAAAATAACTCTTGGATTGTTTCCGGCACCTCAGACCAATTTTCTTTTTGCGGTACTGTTTCAATATCTAAGAATAAGACATTGTTCATTTTTGTTTTCAAATTCATAGGGGATTTTTTTGTGAATTTACTAAAAATAAAAAAGCCTCGAAAATTCGAGGCTTTTTTTTCTAATAGTTGTACTATTGATTATTCAATAATCAATTTTTTAGTAGCAATATTATTCCCTTCAGAAACTTTCATAATGTATACTCCAGAGGAGATTCCAGAAATATCCATTGTTTTATTCATAGAAGAAAAACGTTGGCTAAATACTTTTCTACCCAACACATTAAATATATTTACTGTTTTTGCTTCTGTACTAGAAGTGGTTACCGTTAAACTATTCCCTTTCACTGGATTTGGATAAGCATTAAACCCAGCTATTGTATTATTAGACGCTGAAGCTGTTGCACTTGAATAGGTCCCTATCGGAAATGGGGTAGCTGCAGATGCATTATCTAATTCCCCATCAAGTGCATTTGCACCACTATAGGTCCAATTGGTAGATGTAAATGTAGCCCCCTCTGGCCCAGTATCATCGTTTCTATATGCCCAACCATCTAAATATTCCCAAGCTTCACCGTTGCCGTCAGTATTTATATCTCCAAAAGTATCACTAACTGAACCGTTTTCAAATAATTCTATGGCGTCATCTCCATTTATTGACATAACACTTCCAGCGTTATAAGTAGGGGCAAAACCAAAAAATGCCGTAAACTGATCTACTTCAGAAGCAACATATATAAAAGTACCAGCAGACACAGCATCAGCTGGGAAAGTAAATTCTTGTCCGTCAGTTCCAAATCCATTATTTGCACTTCCAACTCCAAAAGAACTCAAATCGTCAATATCATTTATAACGTATAATTCTATTCCTTTCGGAGTACCTCCAGTTAGAGGAGCATCAAATACCCCTGTAATTACTAAACTATTTGTATTAGCTGCAAAAGAGTTACCATTAACAGTTATAATCTCGTCAGCTACTCCAGTTGAAGATATAGTAATATCTCCAGTATAATTTCCAGCAGAAAGGCTACCTGCAAGTCTGACAAAAATATCTGTTGAAGCCACAGTCCCAGACTGATCAGGAGTAATAGTTACTGAAGAACCAAATCCTGTAGCTGTAGTTAAGGATACCTCGTAATTTGTAGGAGCTGTTATAGAAATATCATCTTGTAAAAATAAACCTTCAACTGAAAAACTATCTTCTGGTGATGGACCACCTGTACTTGCTAAGTAATTAAAATCATCAAGATTTGCAGTTACGGTAAATTCTGGATTTTCAGGACTTACAATTCCAGAAATTGATAGTGTACTATCTGTTGCACCATTTGAAGAAGCAGTTACTACTCCATCATATGTTTCTGGGGAAAGACCTGAAGATAATCTGACATAGATAGTTGTAGCTTCAGCTGTTCCTGCAGTTTGAGAAACAGTTACTGTACTTGCAAACCCAGAGCCAGATGTTAAAGAAATTTCAAAATTAGATGAAACAGAAACAGTTATATCGTTTGTAAGATTAGAGCCTGAAACACTAAAATCACCCTCTGATGAAGGTCCGTTATTTTCATAATAATCAAGACTTGCTATTGTACCACCTAATGAAATAGTTGGATCACTAACACAACCACTGAAAGAACCTATTGTATCCCATCCAGTATCTATATCCCCTACTATCCATTCAGAATCAGCTGCATTAGTACCAGCCGATGCTGCCCAATCATCATTAGGACCACACACGGTACTTTTTCTTGTAAGTATATGATCTTTTGTTGCATTGGAAACACCTGCAACTTCCCAACCAGAACCAGGGTCTGCTTCCCAATCTCCTAGCCAGTCAAGTATGGTATATCCTGTAACTTCACCTGCGTCAATATTACCATCATTGTCAGCATCATTAAAAGTTCCACCTTTTACAAGAGCATATCCGTCATCACCATTACTTAAAAAATTATGTGTGTGATCAGCTTCAGCTAATATTGTGGCGTTTGCACTACCATGTGCAATTACATATACATCTCCAGAAGCTATTTCTGCTCCATCTGGAAAAGTGTTCCAATATTCATATTCACCAGGGGTATCTGGTGCATTTGCTACGCTAGGAAATGCATAATCTGAAAGATTAATGGTTGCATCTGTTCCATTATATATTTCTAAGTATTTATTATTTGAAGTTCCTTCTCCATATTTACTAATAAACAACTCAGTAACCTGAGCACTTGAGACGAATACTACTGTAAATGTTAATATTAAAGTTAAAAAGTAATTTTTTTTCATACTATTAGGTTTCATAAAATTATAATTCTTAAATATATAAAATATCTATTAATTAATTTGTTTGTGTCAAATTAAAATATCGTTAATAAAACAAAAAGCAGACTTTTTAAGTCTGCTTTTAAATTCAAATTCAAAAATACAAGTTTATTAAAAACGAGTCCAACCTGTTGCCCAATCTGGAACATCTGCTCCATTTCCTGCACCAGTAGTAGTTCCTTCAGTAACAAAACTTTGATTTGCTCCTGTATAATCTGTAATGACAAAACCTGTTGCACTGTTTGCAAATTCAACATTTGTCATCACTAAATTTCCTGCTTCAATTCTTACAGCAGCTTCAGCATCTGTACTTTTAACTTTTACTCCTAAGTTAATCCCATCGGTGTAGAAATTGTCTATCGTAAAGTTTCCTCCTCCTTCTTTGAAGTATAGTGCTCCTTCTGTTACAGGACCTACTACCGTAATATTACTTAAAGTAGCATTTGTTACAGGGGCTGCATCTCCATTATCTCCATTATTAGAGCCTTCAATACCTGCTTTGGCTCCTCCAGAGATATACCAGAATTCTCCTGTACCTGACCAACCATCTGCAAAGTCTATAGAGTCATCTCCTGAATTGGTAGAAACCAAATATTTTCCATTTACAGTTCCTCCAAAGAATTCTATACCGTCATCTCCTCCTTCAAAAGATTGAACGTATTCTACAGTGGTTCCCGAACCTACCCCAAATAATGAAAGCCCATTAAATTCTTTTGAGCTATTAAATGTTGCTCCAGTGTATTCTAATCTTAGGTATCGGATAGATCCTGAATTGTCGTTAGAAATAGTTCCTCCATAGGTTAAATCTGCAACTTCAGAGGTTGCAATGCTTCCTACATTTGTTGGAGCTTTCCCACAAACAACCAATCCTCCCCAGTCTGCTGCTGCTGGAGAACTAGACCCTGAAGTCATAATTACAGGCTCAGTGTCAGAACCATTAACAAAAATTTGACCTCCTTGAGCAACTGCAATATAAGAGGCTGTTCCTCCAGTAGCTTTTATTACAGTTCCTGCAGGAATGGTTAAACTTCCTCCATCTTTTACAACTAAAGAACTTGTTAGTAAATATTCTATTGATGCATCTAATGTTACAGCTCCAGAAATCTCTCCAGCTAAATTTTCAGTATCTACTCCACTGTTACTCAAGCCTCTTGTCCAGCCAGAAGTCCAATTGGGAGCAGCAGCACCGTTACCAGCTCCTGTAGCTATCCCTTCTTGAATAAATGATTGATTTGCTCCAGTATAGTCTGTTTGTACAAAACCAGAGGCATTGTCTGCGAATTGAACATTTGTCATCACTAAATCTCCATTTTCTATTCTTACAGCTGCTTCTGCATCTGAGTCTTTAACTTTTACTCCTTTGTCAGAAGTTGCAATATAGAAGTTGTCTATTGTAAAGTTTCCTCCACCTTCTTTATAATATAAAGCTCCTTCTGTGACAGGACCTACTACAGTAATATTACTTAAAGTAGCATTTGTAACAGGGGCTGCATCTCCATTATCTCCATTGTTAGAACCTTCAATACCGGCTTTAGCTCCTCCAGAGATATACCAGAATTCTCCAGTACCTGACCAACCATCTGCAAAGTCTATAGAGTCGTCTCCTGAATTAGTAGATACCAAATATTTTCCGTTTACGGTACCTCCAAAGAATTCTATACCGTCATCTCCTCCTTCAAAAGATTGAACGTATTCTACACTGGTTCCCGAACCTACTCCAAATAATGAAAGTCCGTTAAATTCTTTTGAGCTATTGAATGTTGCTCCTGTGTATTCTAATCTTAGGTATCGGATAGATCCTGAATTGTCATCAGAAACACTCCCTCCATAGGTTAAGTCTGCAACTTCAGAAGTTGCTGTAGAACCAACATTTGTAGGCGCTTTTCCACAAACAACCAATCCTCCCCAGTCTGCAGCTGCTGGATTATCTGATCCTGAAGTTAACACTACTGGACTACTAGAAGTTCCGTTGATGAAAATTTGACCTCCTTGGGCAACAGCAATATAAGAGGCAGTACCTCCTGTAGCTTTTATTACAGTTCCAGCTGGTATGGTAAGACTAGCTCCGTCCATAATTGTATAAGCACCCGTTAATTCATATTCTAAAGAAGCATCTAAAGTAATGTTGTCAAAAACATCTCCAGATAATGTAGTAGTTACACAATCCTGACATGAAGACCCTCCACAATCTACTCCAGTTTCATCACCATTTTGAATTCCATCAAAACAGGTTGGTTGTGTAGTATTAACGTCATCATCATCTTTACATGAGAGCACAAATACAATGGTAAGTGCTGTAAATAATACTGTAAATAATTGTTTTTTCATTTTTTAATATATTTTATAGTTTTTATTTGATACAAAATAAATGACTACATGTTAATTAGGTATTGCTTTAAAATTATTGCTTGGTTAATGCTATGTTAATTAAAAGTTATAGGATAACGATAACTTAATATTTGATCCAACTTTAAAAGATGAGACAATAACATCCTGAACTTCCTGAGTTCTTTTAATAGTAGGGTTTAAAATATTTTTTGCAGACAATCCGATGCCAAGATGTTTGTTAAGTTTTGCTTTTAGTATAAAATCTAAAGTTGGAATACCAGAATCCATAATATTTCCTCTTCCTGCTTCAGTTGCTAAAGCAAAAATTCTATCTGAAAAGTAATTAAATGATAGCGTTCCTTGAATACTTTTATGCTCCTTGTATTCTTTTAAATATGAAATATCTGCATTTAATAACAACTCTGACGCACCCGTTAAGGCACTTTCTGAGAAAGAAAAATCTACACTTAATGGAAACCCAGCAGCTGATGTTTCATTAATAACCTTCTCTTGACTCAAGTCTTGATTTGTATTTAAATATGAGATATTTAGCCCCCCAGAAAGTTTAGTTTTTAACACTTTATCTTCAGTATCTAGCTCTCTTACAAAGAAATTTTTTCTTAGTTCTAACTCTGCTCCAAAAGCAGTGGCTTGATCTCCAGAGTTTACCCAACTAACATCGTTAGAAGCAGAGTTTATGGTTATTTTATTAATGGGATCGTTAATAAATCTAGAAAAAACTCCAACTGAAATTATTTCTTCTGATTTAGGAAAGAAATCCCATTTAAGATCAAAATTATAGTTTGTTGATGTATATAAAGCAGGGTTACCTATAGTTGATAAGGTTGGTGTTTCATCATATTGAAAAGGTGCTCTTTCTTTAAACTGAGGTAAGGTGTAGGTTTTACTTAATGCTAACTTTAAATTTTGTTGTTCATTAAGTTCATATTTAAATGATGCTGAGGGAAGTACCTCTGTTTGATCAAGTTCATTAAACCCTGAAGTAAGCGAGGTATTAAAATTTAATGTTTGATTTATTTGCTCAACTCTAAGCCCAAAAATTGCAGTAAATTTTGACGAAAAAGCATACTCAAGTGTTGTAAAACCCGCATGAATATCTTGACGACCACCATAAGATTGTGGCAATAAAACATCAATTCCTGTTCCTAATCCTCCTCTAAAAGTTCTAATATCAAATAATCCATTGGTGAAGTTATCTTGATTAAAATAACTATCTAAATCGTAAATATCTGAAATGATGGGTTGTACAGCAGCACTTCCACCACTGTTGTTTATTCTAAAATTAAATTGAGTAGCTTCAAAGTCTACACTTTTATACCTTCCGCTGTATCCTAGAGTTAATTTCCCTAAATAATCATCATCAGCATTCTTTTTGAATTTATACATTGCAGAAAAATTAGCCGCTAACTCCTCCTCTTCTATATCAAGAAATAATTTATGGTTGTCTGAATCATTTAAGGTTTCTTTAAATGACTTCGGTCCTTCGGGGATATTCCAATCGTCTGGTGTTAATAAATATTGTCTTCTATTAGGCGTTGAACTTTTAACATAATTATATGCTCCTCCCCAGTTTATATCTATTTTTTGAGCTAGTTTGTGAGTACCTAATAATTGATGTACAAAAAGTTCTGTTCTATCAAAAACAGCTCTTTGTAAAAAGGCTCCTCCTTCTGGAGCGTAATCAAAAACATCGTGAATCCCTGAATACTCTTCTTGCTTTTGACTTGAAGTATTTATCATTAAGGCGTTGTACTTTATCTCATGGGCTTTATGCTTTAATCTAAGATTACCCATAGCGGTAGTATTGGTTTCGTATGCATATCTTAGAAAATCATAATCTCTCCTTGCTACTCCAGATGTATTAACACTTCCGCGAGAAATTCCTTCATTAAATTTAAATCCACTATCAAATGATGCCACACCAAATACACTTAATTTAGTCTCTTCACCTAATTCATATGAATCTCCTAATTTAATTGATACACTTTTATTGATAGGAGCATTAGACTCAGCCCTATTCCAACTGGTGTTAAAATTATAGTTATTTAAAGGGAAAGAAGGAATTCCAATATCATAGAACCCTGAAGTGTTTGGTCCATCATTTAAATAAAATGTATCTTGAGAATTTGCTTCTGAATTTATACCGGAACCAATTGCTATTTCAAAAAACCCTTTTCCTGTATATTTTTTTGATGAAATGTCTACGTTCGCACCACTAAAATCTCCAAAGTTTTTTGGATTAAACGTTTTATCTATAGAAATAAACTCAATGATATCTGTTGAAAAAATATTTAAATCAATATTTTTATTTGAAGGATTGTTTGAGGGAAGTGGCAATCCATTTAACGTGGTAACATTATATCGATCTCCAAGGCCTCTAACAAAAATAGCTCCAGATCCCTGTTGCTTACTGATTCCTGTAGTTTTAGTTAAGGCGGTGGCTACATTACTAACCCCTTTTTTACTTAACTCTTCTACTCCAATTTTTTGATCTATTGTAACCGCCTTTTGTTGGGCCATTAATAAAGCACTTTCTTTTTGTTTACTTGTGCTTACTTTTAGTTTGACCTCATCAAGAGCAACTCCTTCAGCAGCTTCTAATATTTTATTAATTATGACTGTTTCTCCTACCTTAACCGATACTGGAACCTCTAATGTCTTGTATCCTAAAAAGTCGAATACTAAAATATAGTCTCCAGAATCAACGGATAAAAAGAAATTCCCATCTAAATCTGTTTCTGAACCAATAGTAGTCCCTTTAAGAAAAACACTAGCAAAGGAAAGGGGTTCGTTATCCATTTCCTTGTCCAATAATTGACCTTTAATTACACCTTTATCTTGTGCAACCATCATTTGAAAAATGAATAATGTAAAAACAATTAATAATTTTTTCATTGAATATTATTTAATATTAATTTTATGCAAAATTGGTGCAGTTTTGTAAAGTAAAGGTTAGGGGTATATTACTCTTAGGTTATAGCAATGTTAATTGAATGTTACTGGGTTAAAAGATTGTTAAGCAACAGATTTTAAGTTTAGATTCGCTATTTTTGAATAAACATTTTCAATAAAAAAAAATGAACAACAGTGATATTAAAATTCTTTTGGTTGATGATGAACCTGATATTTTAGAAATTGTAGGATACAATTTAAAAAATGAGGGATATTCAGTTTATACGGCTTGTAATGGTATTGAGGCTGTGAAATCAGCAAAAAAAATAACTCCAAATTTAATTTTACTAGACATTATGATGCCAGAAATGGATGGGATTGAGGCATGTGAAAAAATAAGAACCGTAAAAAGTTTAGAAAATACTTTAATTGCCTTTCTAACAGCTAGAAATGAAGATTACTCTTATGTTGCTGGTTTTGATGCAGGAGCCGATGATTATATTACTAAACCCATAAAACCAAAAGTTTTAATTAGCAAAGTAAAATCACTTTTACGAAGGTTAAAAGCTGAAAGTCAAGAAGATTCTTCAGTTAAAGTAGGTGATATTACCATTAACAGAGACGAGTATTTAATTTTTAAGGATGATAAAAAAATATTTTTACCTAGAAAAGAATTTGAGTTGTTCTCTTTATTAACCTCTAAGCCAGGAAAGGTCTTTAAAAGAGAAACAATTTTAGACCGTGTTTGGGGAAGTGAAGTGGTGGTTGGTGGAAGAACTATTGATGTTCATATTAGAAAATTAAGAGAAAAAATTGGTGACAATCATTTTAAAACCATAAAAGGAGTTGGTTATAAATTTATAATTGATATTGAAGATAAATAAGTTGAACTACTTATGAAATTAAAAAAGACATACTCTTTTTCCCTACTATCGTCTGCATACCTTACCATCACCATACTACTTATAAGTGCTTTAATTTATTTTCTTCTACCAGAAGACAAAAAGCTACTTAGTATACTTGTTTTTTTACCTACAATATTTATACTTTCTTTTTTGATAATTCAATATAGAACTGAACGATTCATTTATGATAGAATAAAAAAAATATATGACGAAGTTTCCATTCTAAATGAAGATGAGTTTATAAGAGCCTCAACAACCACAGATATAGATTCTTTATCTAATAGTGTTAAAAATTATGTTCAGGGAAAAAGAATTGAAATTAAAAATCTTACAGAACGAGATTCTTTTAGAAAAGACTTTTTAGGAAATGTGTCTCATGAATTAAAAACACCTCTTTTTACAGTTCAAGGTTACATTCTTACACTCATTGAAGGAGGAATAAATGATAAAATGATAAGAGATAAATACCTAGAAAGAGCTAACAAAGGTGTTGACAGATTGGTAGCTATTGTAAAAGATTTAGATATGATTGCAAAATTAGAAACTGAGGGTTTAAAGATGAATTATGAAGTTTTTAATATTATTGATCTCATTCAGAATGTTTTTGATTTATTTGAAATGAAGGCTAAAAAAAGAAATATTACACTACAATTCGATAAAATTTATGATTATCCGGTATTTGTAAATGGAGATAAAGAGCGGATTGAGCAAGTTCTTATCAATTTGGTTGTAAACTCTGTAAAGTATGGGAAAACAAATGGTATAACTACCGTTGGAATTGAACCTTATACTGAACATCAATTTATAATTAAAGTAATAGATAATGGTGAAGGGATTGAACAAGAACATATTCCTCGATTGTTTGAGCGATTTTACAGGGTAGATCAAAGTAGGTCTAGAGAGCAAGGAGGTTCTGGCCTTGGCCTATCCATTGTGAAACATATTATTGAGGCACACAACGAAACAATGCTTATAAATAGTACTTTTAAGGAAGGTTCTGAATTTTCATTTACTATGAAAAAGGTAAAATAACTTTTAGGAAATATTTTTTCTGATAATTGACGAAGGCGAATTTATTTACTTTTCTTTATTTGATTTGAGAGTTTTAATTAATCTCATTTAAAATAAAAAGGACTATTTAGCCTACTAAATCAAAGCCTATATCTTTTCTATAATTCATTTTTTCAAAATGAATACTGTCTATTGTTTTATATGATTGACCTAGTGCTTCTTGAATACTATCTGCTAAAGATGTTACAGCTAGTACTCTTCCGCCGTTCGTTACAATAGCCTCCTCTTTTATCTTAGTTCCTGCGTGAAAAATAATAGAATCCTTGCGGTTATCAAGACCAGAAATAACAGCTCCTTTTTCATATGACTCAGGATATCCTCCCGAAACTAACATAACAGTAGTTGCAATTTTATCTGTCACAGAAAATTCTTTCTCCTCTAAATTTTGATTGGCAACGCCATCAAAAAGATCAAATAAATCTGATTGAATTCTTGGCAAAACAACTTCAGTTTCTGGATCTCCCATTCTAACGTTGTACTCAACAACTGAGGGGCTTCCATTATCGTTCATTAATCCAATGAAAATAAATCCTCTGTAATCTATTCCGTCTTTTTGCAATCCCAAAATTGTAGGCTTCACAATTAACTCTTCAACTTTATTTAAAAAAGCTTGGTCTGCAAACGGTACAGGAGAAATCGCTCCCATACCTCCTGTATTTAATCCTTTATCTCCCTCTCCAATTCTCTTATAATCTTTTGCAGATGGTAATATCTTATAGCTTGTACCGTCTGTAAGAACAAATACAGACAATTCTATTCCTTTTAAGAATTCTTCAATGACCACAGTTGAAGATGCCTCTCCAAATTTTTGGTTGGAAACCATCTCTTCTAACTCAGATTTTGCCTCCTCTAAAGAATCTAAAATTAACACACCTTTTCCTGCTGCCAAGCCATCTGCTTTTAGTACAAAAGGTGGTGTTAAACTTTCCAAAAATAATTTACCTTGTTCTAAGGTTTCTTTTGTAAATGACTGATATTTAGCTGTTGGAATTCCATGCTTAAACATAAACTCTTTAGAAAAATCTTTACTTCCTTCTAGCAAAGCCCCATCTTTCTTTGGACCTATTACTGGAATATTTTTTAATTCATCGTCTGCAAGAAAAAAATCATGAACTCCATTTACCAACGGAGCTTCTGGGCCTACAATAATCATTTGTATGTCATGAGCTATTACCGCTTTTTTTACAGATTCAAAATCTGTAGGATTTACATTGATATTAGTGGCTATTTCTTGAGTTCCTGCATTTCCTGGAGCAACAAAAATATGAGTTACTTTTTTACTTTGATTAAGTTTGTGAGTAAAGGCATGCTCTCGTCCACCAGAGCCTAAAATAAGTATGTTCATGTTATAGTATAATCTTTTACAAAGATAGTTTTCTCTAATTAATTTACACTCTGTTAAAACCCCATTTCATAAAATATTTTATAATAGATGAAATATGAATCATAAAAAGTTTTATACTTTTTGAGGAGCCTTTTCTGTGGGTATGAATAATTTCTACTTTAGGATAGAATAATTTTTTTTTACCTAATTGATCTATTCTCTTACAAATATCTACATCTTCCATGTACATGAAAAAACGATTATCAAAACCGTTTAATCGCAACAAATCTTCTGTTTTGAATAACATAAAGCTACCTTGAACAAAATCTGGTGAAAAAGATTTTTTATGATTTTGATTTTTATATTCACCAGTGGTGGTGAATTTTTTAAAAACTCCTAAAAATCTAAAAATAAGCTCAAATAGACTTGGGTATTTTCTGGCTGTGTGAAGTAATTCATTGTTAGTGTTTAAAACTCTTGGAGCTATCATGGAAAGAGATTCGCTACTCTCAATCTTAAGTGCTAATTTTTCAAGTATCTCAGGATCAAAACTTACGTCTGGATTTAAAATCAAATGATACTTATTCTCACTCGTAAGCTTGGGCAAAATACTATTATGACCCTTACCAAAACCTATATTTTTATCAGAATAAATATATTCAACAGAATCGTTCTGGATTTTATTTTTGAAAACATTTGAAGGTGAATTATCTATTATATAAAGTTTTTTTGATAATGGTGAGCCTAAAAAACTATTCATTGCCTTCTCAAGAACTTTGAAATTTTCATTATATATTACTATAGAAGCTGTGATATTTTTATCTATAAACATTAATATGCATTTTCTTCACCTTTGAAAACATTGAAAATAGTCATTAAAATAATTTTGACATCCAATAGAAAAGACCAGTTTTCAATATAAAAAACATCTAACCTTACTCTATTTTTAATATCTGACTTCTTTTTTATTTCACCTCTATAGCCACTAACTTGAGCTAGACCAGTTATGCCAGGTTTTACAATATGCCTTCTAAGATAATCATCTACGTCTTTTTGATATTCAATAGATAAAGATGGTAAATGTGGTCTAGGACCAACTACACTCATCTCCCCTTTTAAAACATTAAAAAATTGAGGCAATTCATCTATGCTAGTTTTTCTCATAAAAGCACCTAATTTAGTTACTCTATCATCATTAGCTGAAGTATGAATTTTATCAGACATTTTATTAATTTTCATAGATCTAAATTTATAGCAAATAAATCTTTTACCGTCTAGCCCCTCTCTTTTTTGAGAAAAAATAGCGGGTCCCTTAGATTCAATTTTTATTAAAATCCACAGAATTGGCATCAACCACGTTAGGACAAGAAAACATATTAATAACGAGAAAATGACATCAAAAAATCTCTTAATTAAATAATTTTCATTAAACTCAAATGGTAATTTTTTTACATTTAATACCACTAAAGTATCATCGTAAAACTCTATACTTTGGTCTTTGCTATACAATTTACCGGCATCAGGTATTAATTTTAAATTAATATTATTTGAATTAGCAAAAGAAGTAATATTGTTCACCATTTGAGAACTTAATTCCTTTAAAGAGCAATAGATTTCATCAACAGAATTATCAAGTATGAAATCAAAACTATCCTCTATGTTTCCTAATTTATTTATTAAACTCTTATTAGAAAACAGTCCTAAATACTGGTACCCTAAGCTTTTATTTTGATTAAATAGTTCAATGATTTTTTTAGATGAATCATCTATTCCTATCACAATAACTTTTCTGTAATTTCTTCCAAGATTCCGATACCACTTTAGTAATATAAAAGAGACTACCTTTGAGAAAAAGGTAGAGATAAGTATTGATGATAGTATTAAAAATTGATTGTTAATAATTGATCCTTCTTTAAAAATTCCAAAAAAAGCAAAAAACCCAAGAATAAAAATAAAAAAATGTCTGAAGGTCAAGCTTAGTATCCTGAGAAACTTTGTAAATCTTAAGACCTTATAATAATTTGTTAAAAATGAAGATAGCGTCCAAAAAGAGATAATGTAGATTATAAATGATGGATTATAAAATTCTGGATCTGATACAAAATAAAGTATCATAAAGATTGACAAACAATCAATAAGTAGTTGGATTGGAATTATGAGGAAAGAATATCTGTGTTTCACTAAAAAGAATCTAAAAAACAAATATAAGTTGTTTTACTTTTTATTTTTTAAAATCCTTATCTAATTTGGTTTAAGGTCTAAATAAGTAGTAATTTTTTCTGTAAAATTTTTAATAAAATTAGTCTCTGTAAAATTTTTAGCGTGGTTTCTAATCCAGTTAGGATCAAACTTATTTTCTATGTTTTCAAAATAATTAATCGCTTCATTAATAGCATTAATAGTTTGTTCGTGAAAAAATAAACCAGAAGATTTTTCTATATTTTCTTTATTTTCTAGAACTGTTTCCAATGCTCCTCCTTTAGAAAAAGCTATTACTGGTATTCCGTAGGTCATAACCTCAAGTGGGATCATTCCAAAATCTTCCTCCCCCGGAAATAATAATGCTTTTGATTTAAGAATAATTGCCTCAACATCTACCCAATTAGGACAGCTTACAAATTGAATGTTTTTATTAGCAACTTGTGTTAACTTTTCTTTCTCAGAGCCTTCTCCAATTATTATTAATGACTTCCCACTTTGATTAAAAGAATTTACTAAAAGGTCTATTTTTTTATACGGAGTCAATGCACCAAAACTCAAATAATATTCTTTAGTACTTTCTTTAAGTTTTTTATTAAAAAGAAAGTCTGCTATTGGAGGATATACTATTTCTGACTTTCTATTATAATATTTTTGAACTCTTTTTGCAACATTAATTGAATTAGCAATATATAAATCTACATTGTCTACAGTGGATGTATCCCATATTCTAAGCTGATTAAATAAAAAGCGAATGATCGGTCTTAAAAAACAGTTTGTTGTATTTATATAAGTTTCTCCATGACTCCATGCATATCTCATTGGAGAATGAATATAACAAATATGAGGTGTTTTATTTTTAATAAAAATCCCTTTTGCCGGACCCGATTCAGATGAAATAATTAGATCATAATTTTCTTTTAATTTTAAAGATTTAATGCCGATTGGATATAAGGGAAAGGCTTTTTGATAGTATTTTCTTAAAAAAGGAGTATTTAAAATTGAGGTATAGATATTATGATTTTTTAGAGAGTCCCCATATTTATTTTTATCATAAAATAGTGTGTAAATATCTGCACTAGGATATAGTTTTAAAATAGATTCTACTACTTTCTCACCTCCTCTTCTTGTTATAAACCAATAATGAACAATTGCAACTCTCATTTTTTTAAAATTTAAATTTCTAGCACAAATATTTTTATAAATTTACCTAGTGTGAAAATAATACTTTGAAGAGAAATAAATTATTACTTGTCAATTATTATTATAATTTGAATAGTTGAGCTATTTTTGATTTAATAAATTCATCATTTTTAATATGATTGTCATAAATGCTCGATTTCTTACTCAGCAAATAACTGGAGTTCAAAGGTATGCAATTGAAATTTGTGAACATCTCCCAAAATATATTAAAGAACAAGAAGTTATCCTTATAGCTCCGAAAGGTGATTTATTAAATGAGAAAAAAATAAATAACCATAGAATAGTAAAATTTGGAAAATTAAAAGGGCAATTGTGGGAACAAATAGATTTACTTAATTTTTTAAAAAACAATAATAACCCTATTCTTATCAATTTTGGAGGAATCGGTCCAATATGGTACAAAAACAAAATTTCATATATTCATGATTTAGCCTTCAAATATTTTCCTGAAACTTTTACATACCTTTTTCAAAAGACTTACAATATTTTTGTGCCTATATCAGCAAAAAATTCACTTAAAGTTGTTACTGTGAGTAATTACGTTAAAAAAGATATTGAACATCATTATAAAATTAAAGATATTCATGTGATTAATGCTGCTCAAAATAATCATTTCAAAAATTTAAGTTTAAAAAGAGAGAAAATAATTTTAGCTGTTTCATCAATTGATCCAAGAAAAAATTTTAATAGAGTAATTAAAGCTTTTGAAAAGTTAGACACTGATTATAAACTCTATTTTGTTGGAGCAAAAATGAAATCTTTTTCTGACATTAAGATTGCCGAAAAATCTCTTCATAAGAATGTATTTTTTACAGGATATTTGAACGATAATGATTTAATAAATCTTTACAATAGAGCTTCTGTTTTTATTTACGCCTCTTTATTTGAAGGATTTGGGATGCCTCCACTTGAAGCTCAGGCCTGTGGTTGCCCATGTATTGTTTCTGATCAATCTTCTTTACCTGAAATATATCTTGACTCTGTTGAGTATTGCAATCCCACATCAATAAAAAGTATTACAAGAAAACTTAATTATCTTATTAATAATAATGATAGAAGAACTGAATTGATTAATAAAGGTTACGAAAATATCACTCGGTTTGGTTGGAGTTTGTCTGCAAAAAAATTAGCTTCTTTGGTAGAAGGTGAAATATTATAAGTTACTTTTTAATTTTATTAAAAAATAATAAACTTATTAAAAAGCAGTAAAAAAATAATCCATCTGACCTTTCCAATAAGTTTTCTGATAGAAATACAAAAAAAGTTATACTTGAAATAAAAAATAGAATATAATTTTTATTTTTTAAAGCTTTACAAAAAGAAATAATAATTAATAAAATAAATGATAGCAATCCAAAAAAACCTGATGCTATCCAAAAAAAAGCAAACTGATTATGTGAGTTGTAAGTGTGCCAGGTATAAATTTTCGCTCCTATGATTTCTTTATAGCAAGTATTTAATTCATCTTGAATATCTCCAATGCCAACTCCAAGAAAAGATTTTTCTTTAATTAGTTTTAAATCACAAAAATATATTCCATTTCTAACATTTGAAGAATTATACTCAGATGGGTTAGATGATTTTTCAAGTAGGGATGTACCTGTTTGATAATACTCGTTGATTCTTACAGAAATAGGATTTTTAAAAGATAATAACGATAACAAAAGAAATATTGGTAGGCTGATTAATAATAATTTATTCCTTGAGGAAATTTTAAAAAAAAGGAATACAGTTAAAATCAATGAAATAATAAGAGCAAAAAAAGGCATCCGTGCAGAAATAATAAAAAGCCATGAAAACAAGAACATAATTAAAACTAGACTAACAATTTTAAAAATTTTATTTTTTGAATGAAAACTTTTTAATCCAAGATAAAATATTGAAAACCCAACCCATAATCCTTGGTATGTTGAATGTGTATTTGAAATTTTTATAATAAAATTTCTAAATCTTCTCAACTTAATTTGTTCTAATTTTTCATTTGTTATTTCATTTAAACTGTTAAATCCGTTAGCTTTTATTTCTGATAATGATAGAGTAGATGAAACAAAGTCAAAATTGAAAAATATTATAATGATTTGATAAAAAACTAAAATCAAAACTGAGATTAAAAAAAAGTCTAAAATTTGATAAACATACTTTTTTGAGAAAAAATCTCTATTCAAATAAAAAATTAATGGGAAAATTATAAATGAAAGCATTTTTATTAATTTACCCAAACCATATTCAACATTGGTAGAATAAAAAATAGAAATTGTTATAAATAAATAAGGTAATAGAAAATATATGATTTCTGAATCTAATTTATCTGTTTTTCTTTCTAAGAAAAACAAATAAATCCCTAAACAACTCCAAATAATAGTAAAAACACTTCTCATTCCAAAACTTAAAATGGGGAAGCATCCTAGTAAAATAGTTAAAAATAAAAATATTTTATTTAATTGTATAGATTTTATTTTTACCATTATTAACCTATTAATCTTCTTTTATTTTTATAAACAACATTGGAAAAAGAACTAAAAAAACAATACTTTGAGTGAGATTCACAAGAAATCCTGATAGAAAAAAAGCCGTCAAAATAAATAAAAATCTATTATTTTTTTTACTTTTTTCATAAATGTATAAAATTGAAATAATAACACCTATTAACCCGGAAGATATTATCATCAATAGCCAATAGCTATCTAATGTTTCTACAAAACCACTTCCTCTTGCTCCACCTCCAACATTTCCTATTTCACCACCATAAAATATATTATAATTTACACTAATTTGATTTTCCCATAAATAAAATCTCTTAAATAAGGAGGCTGTAGAAAAAACATCATATTTTGCTAGATATACGGACAAAAAAATTACTATTGGAACAGCTACTTTCAAAATTAATATCAACTTTCTGAGATTCTTCTTTTTAGAGAAAAATTTAAAAAATTCATATACTATTAAAATTAAATAAGCACTTCTTACGAAAGAAAAAATCAAGGGAAATAAAGCAATATATTTTTTCTTTTTAAATTTAGAATATTGATCCATTAATAAATATGATAACACACTAAAATAACCCACTGACCCAGCATTACCAACTAAGGCAGGTGATCTCCAAAAATTATAGAAATTTGATATTTTAAATTTATATTCTGGATCTATACCCCAAACATATCTGCCTGTTATCATTTTCATATATTTTTCTGGTCCAAGGATAAAAGTCAAAATGATGAAAATTGAATTTAATATCAATAAATAAAATAGAAGGTTTAAAATATTACTCCATTTTTTTTCACTGATTTCCAATTGGCTAAAAATAAATATCATTATGAATAGAACATATATCTCTCTAAATACAATGTAAAGTGATTCAATATTTCTGATATTAAATAATAGTGTGAAAAACAATAACGAGAAATATCCAAAAAAAAGAATGTCTAATAAAGTAATTTTAATCCTTTTTGAAGCTTTGATTAAGAATAATATTATTATTGTAAGAAAAGAGAAGGGATGAAAAAATTTTTTTATTTCCCAATTCCCAAGATAATCAAATACTAAAAAAGTAAGTACACCTTGAGTTGCCAATATTTGAATTAAAATCGACCAATAAAATAGTTTATTTAATTTAACTCTCATAAACTATTCTTTGAGTATTTCATTAAAAACCTCTAAATACTGATCAACAGTTTTTTCAATATCAAACTTATCTAGTAAAGATTTTTGAAAATTAAATTCTCCTAAAAAATCTTTATTTAAAATAATCTTTTTTATCAAATCAGTTAAGCTATCTTCTTTAGGATGAAAAATAAAGTTTTTATTTTTTGATAAAAGCTCTTTAATCCCCCCCATATTACTCGCTATGACAGGTTTTTTATTTATTATTGATTCTAAAACTACTCTCCCAAATGGTTCATTCCACAAAGAGGGTACCACCAAAACATCAATCATTTCAAAAAAACTGGCACTATCAATATATCCAACATACTCTATTCGAACTGAGTTATTGATTTCTTGTAAATATTCTAAATAATTTTTATTTATTTTTCCTGCTATAATTAGTCTCCATGAAAGGTTCTCTAATTTAGAAAAACTTTTAAGCAATAACTCAATACCTTTTGATTTTTTTATTTGGCCAATAAAACCAAAAGTGTTGGTTTGTGTGTGTGGTTGAATTTTTAATTTATTTATGTAAAATCCGTTATAAATCAACCTATTCTTAACTTCTTTAAAGTAATCATTATTAATATGATCTTTTATAATATAATCACTAATACCAATCAAATAATTAACTTTTGAAGAATCCATTTTCTTTGGTATAGAAAGTAATTTACAATCTAAACAAGATTTACTGCAGTTAGAATTATTTTTGAATTTTGACGTCTTAGGACATTGTAAATAATAATCTCTTAGAACGTGAACAATCTTAATATTTAAATTAGAGGCTAAAGACCATAATTTTGTTGAGAAACCGCTAATATTATTAGTTAACAAAATATTAGGCTTATAATTGAGAAATAATTGCTTCAAAAAATCATCATATTTTTTGTTATTTGAATCATTTATGTGCCATTTTAATTTTTTAAATAATCCGCGATTAATATCGTCATATGGCCAATAACTATTTTTAATCTTTATCTGATAAATAATAATCCCATTTAGCTCATACGTTAAATCTTCTTTACCAAGACAAATTACTATTACATCATTTCCTTTAAAATAAAGTTTTTCAGCTAAAATTTGGACAGATTTTTCAGCTCCTCCTACTTTATTTGGTGCATATAATGTATTTACAATAGCTATCTTCATTAAAATCTCATAAAATTATTTGTATTGGCATGACGAACTGCTTTTTTAAAAACTTTGAAGTTTTTATTTCCAAAACAAAAACAAAATAACAAACAAGTAAAAGCTAGTTTATTTAGGTTATAAATTAGTTTATTATCAATTAAATTATTTTTTTCAAACATCATTCGATTTCTTACACTATAATAAACTCTTAATGAAGGGGCTTTTTTTATTTTTATAAAAGTATTATTCGTTTTATTGATTAGATTCCAAGAAGAATCAATATCATCTATTACACTATTTAAAACTAAATAAATCTTCTTATTTGATTTTGTTATTCTGTAACTCCAATCGTGATCATCAGAATATAAAAAATAATCTTCATTTGGATATCCTATTTCGTCTAAAATAGATTTATGAAAAAACATACCTCCATAAGGTGCATAGGCAATTTCACCAACTTGATTTAAATTAGAAATATATTTTTTTTTTGAAAAAAAATTCTCTGCTTTTAATTTTAAGTGAAAACCAGAAAAACTATTATTTAAGCCTAAAACTAAATTTGGATTATTCTCTATAATTGCCTGTCTATATTGAAGTCTGTCCGGTCTATAAGATAACAGAGCTTTTACATCATTTGACTTTTTATTCCAATATTCCTTTAATTTTTCTAATGATTTTTTTCTAGGCTTATTATCATCATCCAATAACCATATATAATCACCTAAATTTCTAATTTTTACTTCTTTTAATCCTTGTTTATAACCTTTGGCTGAACCTAAATTAGAGGAATTCCATATTACAAAAGTTTTATTTTTATGGGTTTTCGAATACTTTTCTAGTTGAATCTTACTGTTTTTATGGGAATTGTTATCTATAATAATTATGTTAGAAACACCTTCTTCAAAACAAGAGTCTAAAACCTGTTTAAGTAGGTGAAATCTATCAGAATAAGTGACAATTATAGCCGTTATTTTCATCATGTATAATTATTTTTAGTATTTATTACCCCTTACTAAATAGACCTACAGGAATTGTTAAAACTCCTGTTCTTTGTTTTGCTATAACGACTCTAATAATATTTTCCCCAATAATTGTTCCTGCAGTGGCAATTGCAGCTCCCACTTCATTATATTTAGTAATTAACAAATAGTTCAAAATAATATTTAGTAATAAAAATGCCCCAGATATATAACTGAAAATTTTCTCATGCCCTCCCATTATTAATAAAACTCCTGAACAACCAGTAGAAATATTTATAAATTGTCCTACCGATAAAATAATTAAGCAAATGTAAGCAGCTGAAAACTCGTAACCCCATAATTCTAAAATAGCACTACCAAAACAAACAAAAAACAACATAGAAACAAATCCAATAATGAACAACCAAAGTGTTACTTGTTTTACTAGAATATTCATTTCTTTTAATTGATTTTTATCAAAGAAATTAGCTAATTTAGGTGAAATTGCAGCATTTGTAATTTGCAGAAAAAAAGCAATAAATAAAACCAATCTTGATGCTACTGTGTATAATCCAACTTTAGAGGAATCACTTAACCAACCAAGCATTAAAACATCTACTGAGGAACTTAGAAGTGTCGTAGAAGATACAAAAAGAAGTGGAACAGCCATACTTAACATAGTTCTATCAAAGAAACTTTTTTTATAAATAGGATTGTAAAGCTTCTTCCAGTAAATAGTAGTTATAAAAAAAGTTACTACTCTCCCTAATGCGTACAAAAAAATTATAGAGATTAATGATATTTCAATATTCAAAAAAAAATAAAAACCTATTCCTATTAAAACAATCAATGAAGTTAAAAAGTCTTTAAGAAATCTACTTTGCCATATTTTTCTAAAACCATTAATCCCAGAAATAAAAACACTAGAAATAGTCTGGGGTACAATAACAATAAAACTTATAATTAGCGGTATTTCAAGTTCTGAATTATTAAAAAAAGAAGCAATAAAACTGGAACCATAAACCCCTATAACTGTAATTAAAACAGAAATAAAAACATTTAAAATTAATGCCGTATATATAGAATTCCCAATTATAATTGAGTCATTATTTGAATTCCCAATCGCTATTTTTTTTACTAGAACATGATCCATCCCAAACATAGACAAAACCATAACTATAGTAATAATTTGATTAATTAAATTCACTTCACCTAAACCGGAAGCTCCCAGTATTCTTCCAAGAATAATACTTGTTACTAATCTTGCTGAGATACCTACTATTTGTATAATAATAGTTGAAGAAGATTGTAACAATACCTCTTTGAAATGTACATCAAGATTCTTTAATCTATTAAAAAAATTGGTCATAAAAAAACTCATGTATATAGTAAGTTATTCAATTATAAATTACAAATCTTTTAATAACAATATATTGAAGAAGTTAAAAATCAATATTAAATCTTTCGAGTATATTCTAAATAACTACATATTGTAATTAATTAAATACTTATTAAATTCAATTAGTGAAACATATAATAACATTAATAAAACAGACATACATGATAATAAAAAAATATAATTATTTGTAATACCTTTAATTTCAGAACCTATCGATTGAAAATTAGAAATTATGTTAATAACATTTGATTTATAAGCAATATCCTCAAAAGTTTGACTCAAATCGTAAATAATTTTTCTGTCAATTTCAAATAATTCATTTTCTTTTGAATCTTTTCTTATTGTATTTTCATTGGTTCCTGATATATCAATATTTGTATTTGTTGAAATATTTTTAGCTCCCTCCAACATTACTTTCATATAAACTTTCCTTAAAGAATCAACTTCAGTAAAGGTTACTCTCAATATTGAATCTTTGGTCAGAAGATTTTCTTTGGTTAATTTTTTAATCCTATTGAAATATTGATTTTTTTCAACAGTTTCAATAATAATATTATCTAAATTACTGAAAACATCATTCACAGTTGCTACTACCTCTATTTCATGATTTAAATAATCAAAATCCGTGAAATTTTTCTCAAAATCATCAAAATCATAACTCTTAACAGTTAATGTATCTACCTCTAATATGAATTTATCATAAGCATTTATAACATCGTTACGGTTAGTAATTGGTGTGATTTCAAATTTCCTTAATGAAGCTGCTTTTGAGGAATCTAATTTAAAAATAGATGATAATTCTTGAGTATTTTTTTGAGTTATCAAATCATTGTAGTAGTTAATATTTTTGTAAAGATTTTGCGCACTCTCAAAATTAGGCTGAACAATCAGATTTGAACTGAACTTAATTTCTTTGGAGTTTTCTAAAAAAAATCCAGCTATCGCACCTATTAAAGCTGCTACTGCAAACTTTATTAAATGAAATCTTAAAAAGATTAAGATTAAAATGAATCTATGAAATATACCCTTAAAAATACTTCCAATAAAATTAAAAAAGTTTTTAAATCCTTTTCCTATAATTACAAATAGAGAACCTAAGTCTACCTCTTCTTCGTTGTTATTTTTAGCTGTTGACATACTATTAATATTGATTTTTTAACTATTAAAAATTTGTTCTAATATTTTATGAGTAATGGCATAAGTGGGTGTTACTCCAGACATTCCCAACCCTCCTGAGGCTAAAGTAGCTCCAGTTTCTAACGGATTATCCGAAGCATAATAAGCATATCTTACTTTAACATCCTCAGAAACATTACCTCTAATCTTAGAAGCGGCCTGTATAGCCTTTTGATAATGTGCCCCTTCCATTTCTAATCCAATAACATTCCATGTAGAATCATGAAAAAACTTTAATAAATCTTTATTTTGCAAAGATGTACCTAATACGGTAACCATGGCTCCATCAAAAGAACATACTCCAAAACCTTCAAGGTCTTTCTTGGTCAATTGATTTGTAAATGGATAATTATCAGCTGTACCTTCAAAAATATGTGCAGAGGGAATCATAATATCTCCTTTACCTCCCTCTAAAATACCGGCTTTACCCATAATAGATATAGATGCTACATTTAAGTGAGTGGTATTTTTCTTTTCTTTATATGGTTTCAATAATTCATCCATAGTTTCGTATGCTTGCTCCCCAAAAGCATAATCCATCACTAAAATAACTGGAGCTTTTTCCTCAGCTACAACTTTTTTAAACTGTGTATTTGCAATGTCTATTTTTTTGGTGTCTATCACCTGAACATTAATATTTGTTCCAGAAGTATCCTTTATGTATGTTAATCCCTTTTTTGAGGCATACTCTTTTACTTTCTTCTGCAATGGTTTACTATCATTATTACTTAAAAGCTCATACAACTCAAACCCTTTTTTACCTTTTACTTCTTCTGTTAACGAACTTGTAGCGTAAATAGTATTTAGAACACTATGCATATTTGCACTAATGATGTGTATTGGTCTTTTTAAAAGATCATTATCTTTCAATACTTTTTTAATAGTATTTGCCCAAATGTCACCATAAATATGATGTCCTATTTCTTCCCTTAAAACAGAACTAAAATTAATTGTTCTCTTTTGTTGATGACAAGTCTCACTTATAGCTAATTTTCCTAACCAATATATGATCTGAAAAAAACGATCTACATTTTCTGATGAAGTAAATGCGTTATAGGCATCAGCTACCTCGTCGTAGGTTCTTCCTAAAATATTTGCAAGATGAACTTTTGTAACTTCTCTTTCTTCCTCAGAAATATTTTTATTGTGAAGAACAACTTCTTCTAGGTTTCTCCATTCTCGAGTAATATTACCCTCTAAATCTAAAAGAATACGTTCTTTAATTTTATGAGACTCAATAAATAAAAAAGTGAGATGTGTTAGAATATCATAAATTTCAGATCTTCCTCTAGTGATCTCTATATTCATTTGATCTTTATCTATTCTATAACAATTTCTTCTTCTCTTTGGAGGTATAATTACTTTAAAATGTGTTTTATTATAACCTTCATCTGCAGTTAAATTAATAAATTGACATTCTTCAATTCCTTCCGGCAAACGTTCTATCACATAAATTAATCCATTTAATTCTACTCTATCTTCTGCAATAGAGCCATAAATTTCTGGCCTTAATAACAGTAAAGATTTTCGCAGGGTCTCTCCAGATACGCCCATTGGTTTGTAAAAACCTCTACTAAATAAATGTCTCATAGAAATATATAACCTTTCTATGGCATTTGTTGATTCTTGTGCTCTTGTTCTTTCTTGATGTTTAGTTTTCAATATTGGGTTTTTAGGCTTCAAAGATAAGAAATTAGACCTCCTTCAATATCTTGGCGTATTTGTTTTTGTTTTTTAAAATTTTTACTGCCTCAAGAATCACCTTATCTTTTGTTAATTTATTCTGAAATAATCCTTTTTTATAATAGTATTTAATAAGAATTTCATTCTTTATAATTTGAGATAAATAGGCTTGATCATTTGTGATTTGAGATATTTTTTCTTTTAACAAGATCTCTCTTATCTCTTTATTTTTTTTGTCTAAAAGCTTTGAGTCTTTTATTGAGTTAAAAGCCTTCAAGAATAAATTTTCTTGAGTAGTTTTAAAAATCGTATCTGTTGTTTGAAGATAGTTTAAAAAGTTTTTAAAATCGGTAGGAGAAAAAGAATAGTCGGCTGCTAAACTGATTGTTGGATTATTGTAATAAAAATCAGTTGAAAAATTAAAAATTGCTTTAGATTTAATTAGGGCTAAAGTGGCATCTGTTTTCTCTGGAAAATTAATTAATATGTCAGGAGAAATTCCGCCTCCGTCATAAACTATTCTTCCGTTTTTTGTTCGAAAAGAGTTTACTATACCATCAGAAAACTTTGAGACGTTACCATTACTATCTCTATTCGAATAATCTAGCTCTTGGATACATCTTCCACTTGGAGTGTAATATTTAGAAATGGTGAGTTTAAGTTGTGTGCCGTATGTTAATTTTCTATACTGTTGAACCAATCCCTTACCAAAGGAACGTTCCCCTAAAATTACAGCTCTGTCATAATCTTGTAAAGCTCCTGCAACTATCTCAGAGGCAGATGCTGATCGTTCATTAATTAAGACTGTTAATGGAATTTCTGTATCTAAAGGAGTTTTTGAAGCTTTGTAACTATTACTAAGTTTTTTAACTTTTGCTTTGGTTGTTGTTATGTTACTTCCTTTAGGTAAAAAAAAGTTTGAAATATTAATTGCCTCACCTAAAGAACCCCCTGGATTATCTCTTAAATCAAAAATTAGATTTTTCATCCCTTTCTCCTTTAATTTTAAGAATGCCTTCTTAACTTCAGAAGAAGCCTTTTGATTAAATCTTGTTAATACAATATAACCAGTTTCTTGATCAATTAAATCGTAAAAAGGAACAGGGTTAATCTCAATTTTTTCTGATACTAATGTAACATATATAATTTCTTCTTTTCTTAAAACAGTTAGATTAATTGGACTATTAGGTGCCACCTTTAATATTTCTGAAAGTTCATCTCTGTCCATATTTTTTAGAGATTGATTTTCAAATTTTATAATGACATCTCCAGCTTTTAACCCTTTTTTGTCTGCCTCATAGCCTTCGTAAATTTCATTTAATACAATTCCCCTTTGATCATAAAAAACTGAAATTCCAAAGCCTGAATACATCCCCTCTCTCTTAATTCTG
>Ga0209504_1000148_pt1 | contig 67439 bp, 71 predicted proteins | sample COGITO_mtgs_1005_FD_184791 | JGI IMG/M metagenome (GOLD analysis project Ga0209504, IMG submission 184791) | Pelagic marine microbial communities from North Sea - COGITO_mtgs_100511 (SPAdes) (version 2) | ecosystem: Environmental > Aquatic > Marine > Epipelagic ... | reverse complement strand
GTAGTTTTATCTTTGAACATCTGATTCATATTAGTAATAGGGTCTCCTATATCAACCCTAATACCTTCAGCTCCAGACGTTGTATCAAATCGATAACTCGCTGGAGCGTAAGTGGAGATCCACGTAGCGTTCAAGATAGATTCTGTTTCACCAGTCAATGGGTAGAAGATCGACGGAATAGACGTATCGTTCACCGTAATGTCTAACGTATCAACTACAGTTCCCGAGATGGAATCTGTTCTAAGACTGATGGTGTAGTTTTCAACACCTTCAAGTAATCCGTCTGCTATAGCAGTAAGATCAAAGGTGCCTGAGTTAGAAGTAATAACAGATGACCCGTTGATCGCAGTAAAGTCAGCAGTAGTACCATTAATGGTCCAGTAAAGCGTTGTAGCGTCAGGAACAGAAGTTGTTGTGATTGTATAAGTATTTGGTAAATCAGTTTCGTTGATACTAATAGGCCCAGTTAAATCATAGGTTGGTGGGCTTAATGAAGTATCAGTAACCGTAATTGCTAAGGTGTCTACCACTGTACCAGAAATTGAATCCGTTCTTAAACTGATAGTATAGTTTTCATCACCCTCTGTCAAATTGTCCGCTATAGCAGTAAGATCAAAGGTTCCAGAACTAGATGTGATTACTGATGACCCATTGATAGTCGTAAAGTCAGCAGTAGTGCCGTCAATAGTCCAATAAAGCGTTGTAGCGTCAGGAACAGAAGTTGTTGTGATTGTATAAGTGTTGGCTAAACCAGTTTCTTCTATAGTAATAGGCCCAGTCAAATCGTATGCTACATCTAATGAAGTATCGATAACAGTTATCGCTAAGGTGTCTACCACTGTACCTGAGATTGAAGTTGTTCTTAAACTGATAGTATAGTTTTCATCACCTTCTGTTAACGCATCAACAATGGCAGAAATATCAAACGTGCCTGAATTAGAAGTGATTACCGAAGAGCCGTTGATTGCAGTAAAATCCGCCGTAGTACCATCGATAGTCCAGTAAAGCGTTGTAGCATCTGGAACAAAAGTCGTGGTAATAGTATAAGCGTTGGCTAAACCATCTTCATCTATGGTAGCAGGACCAGTTAAGTTATACGTAGGAGCATTCAGTGAAGTGTCAATAACAGTTATGTCTAGAGTGTCTACCACTGCACCTAAAATTGAACCAGTTCTAAGACTGATCGTATAGGCTTCGTTTCCTTCTGTTATTGAATCCGCAAGTGCTGAGATATCAAATGTGGCAGTATTAGCAACAATCGTTTCCGCTCCACTGATCGCAGCAAAATCACTTGTTGTTCCGTTAATAGTCCAGTATAAAGTACCAACAAAATCGGTGGTAGTTATAGTGTATGTGTTGTTGGCACCATCTTCGTTGATAGTAGCAGGACCAGTTAAGTCGAAGGTAGGTACTGGTGCAGATGTATCTGCAACGGTTATTGAATATGTGTCAACAACTGGACCGGTAATGGATCCTGTTCTGATAGAAATAGTATATGCTTCTGGACCTTCGGCTGCGGCATCAGCGATAGCAGTAACTTCAAATGTTGCGGAATTTTGAACTATTTCAACTGTTCCGCTGACTTCTACAAAATCATCTGTAGTGCCATCTACTGTCCAATATACTGTTCCTACACCTGACGGCAAACCCGAAGTTGTTACTGTGAAAACATTACTCATTGACTATCCGTCCTCGTCTATAATTGCTGGTCCACTTATAGTATAAGTAGGAATTAAAGGATTATTATTTTCTAATTTTAACACGTCCACAGTTATACTGAATGTAGTCGCGCTGCCTGATAAATTTGTAATCGTTGCAGGTATTTCGTTTTCGTTATCATCTACCCATGCTGATATACCTGGAGTTACTTTAAACGATGTGGCAGATGATGCTATAAACTCGGCTATAACACCAGAACCTTCTATTGGATCTGCACCCAGTGTTCGTGTAAGATCAGCAGTTCTACTAGCAATGTCTGAATAAAATCTTATCCAACACGCTTGATCTACAGTCACTTTATGCAACACACTTGATTTGCCTATAGTGTTAAATTCGGCTGTTGTTGTTGCGCCATCCGCAAGTTCGGCTAAAGGAACTGTTTGAGAAACTCTTACATTTCCTGTTGCACTATCACCAATATTATCTATAAAACTAAATGTACCATTACCATCAGTAGATAAAACTTGACCATTAAGACCATCTGTAAGAATATCACTAAGATCTAATAGTGATGTTGGTACAATTGGCGGAGTATAATTAAAAACACCTGTTATATTATTATAGGCTAAAGTACTATTATTACTAGCGTTTAAAGTCTGTGCTGACAAATCAGTTAACGAAACTCCACCACCACCGCCTGAATTAGGAACTGCATTCCAAGTCTGTGATGCTGCATCGAATGCTATGATTTGCCCTTCGCTAGGAGAAGCAGCATTGACATCTAAGAGTTCAGACAGACCAATAAAAACTGATTGTACTTCACCTGTAACAGCATCAGGTGCAGGAACGCCGTTGTTACCCCAAAGCAATGCTCCAGCAGAATCATATACTACAAAAGATCTACCAGCACTATCTAATAATCGGCCGTGTTCTGTCTGAATTCTAATATCGCCGGCTACAAAGGTAGAGTCTAAATCCGTTATACCAGATGCGATTATGTTGGTAGTTTCTAAATTAAAAGTTGATAGAGTGTTAGTAAATGGTTGATATGTTAGTGTAGAATAATCATAATTTACACTATCGAAACCACCCAATCCATTATTAGCATAACTAAAGAGAACATAATGAGTTGCGTTTGAATCGGTTTGCTCAATATTTATTGTTTTTGATTCGTCGGTTTCAATATCACCTTGTACGATAAGACCATCAGACTGTCTTCTATACAATATTTTAATTTCGTCTGTTTTTTCGTCGGCAACGCCTAGAAACAAACGATTGCCTAACACAGCGCTATCTTCTAGATTGGTAATACCGGAAACAGTAAGATTTCCATTTATCGTTGCACTGTCTAAGACTAATAATGTTGAGGACAACACAGTAGGATCCGCGACAGCCAAAATTCCATCAATGGTTACATTGCCACTAAAATCTCCATCAACTGCTATAAGATCTCTCTTAGCAATTAAGTTCCAAGCAGTAACGTCACGATCTGTACTATCACCTCTATCAGTTACCGTTTGTAGAGTGTCTTGTTCTACAAGAGTTGACCAACCAACAGAATCCACAGTTCCATCTGTGGGATCACCCGACAACACCAGATAATACTGTGAAGGATAATAAGATAGATCCCTAAGAGTATTGGCTTGAAAGTTTAACCCACTAAGCGTAGGAGAGGTGGTGAAAGATCTGGTGCCATCAGCGTCTGATATGAAAAGAGAACCGTCTGACTCAGGATTACCGGGATTTGGTTCTACTTGATCAAGTGTTATAAATTCATAACGGTCGTCATCTAGTTCATCTGCTGATCTAGTCGGCACATATCCCGATATGGTGGTTAAATTTGCCATTATTGTTTTCCGTTACCCATTCAACGATTCGAGTAAAGACAACGTAAGTTTTAGACTATCATCGCAGTCTACAGACCCTACACCACCGTTCTCATATCTATTATTTATAGCGTGGGCGTAAGCATAAATCTGATTACCTTCTTGAATAATTAACTTTCCGGTTAATGGTGATGCAGCGTCATTTTTTCTGACAGGATATTGATCAACTAATTGAGTTTCAATACCGGTACTAGTATCTTTGTGAATGAAACTATAACGACACGTTCTTTCATCCGAATCATAGTTGGCGACCTGAGCCATCAAAACAATCGCAGTAACACCAGGCGGCGAATTGTAGACCAATTTGCCTTGGCTCGCATCAGAATCTCTTAGCGACCACGTTTTTGTTTTAAATGCGTTTAATGGAGTTGCCATCTTTTTATGATCCTTCTAGTGCTAATATGAATGGTGTCAATACTGCGAACAATGATCTATCAAATGTCACCCCAGTAATTGTACCTTCTTCTCTGTTAATAGTTAAATCTTCACCAATTCTAAAATCACCTAATTCGTCTGTAGCGGTAAAGTATACTAATCCAAAGTTAGGAAATTCTGCTTCTGCCGAATCGAATATAACTTCGTTTTCTTTCTTAGGTACACCGCCGTTCTGAGGAATAGCAGTGAACATGTTTGTACCAGATCCAACATATTCAAACGTGTGACCAGAAGCAGTGATTAAAGAACGCTGATGAAAACTAGCATTTTGTAATGACTTAAAGTTCTTATTTAGTGCTGGAGCGATGGTAAGTTCGTATGAACCCGTCTCTTCTAGAATAGAATAATAGGAGTATGCTGCACCGTATTCTGTGCCAGCATCAGTGTCTGTTTCTCTTCTACCAGCAGCACCGACTACAACAAAATCACCCGAACCACCGACAGTTGAACCGGTGCTTCTTTCATAAGAACCGTACCCATCATTGCTGCCTTTTGCTGCAATGTTTGTGGGTGTCAACGGTTGAAGTTGTGTTACTTTTCTCCAATCACTTCGTGCACGTTCTATAATAGAAACTTCGTTTCTTTGTTGACCATCAGATACATAGTTACCTACCGAGGCTAGTTCGCCTCTAGTGTTGATATCAACACCTGAACCAAATCCAAAATTCTCATCAACATCAATAGGTGCTTCTATAATATCTTCGGTGACCCACTGCCCTTCGTCAAAGACAAAGAATTCTGCAACACCCACTTGATCAATATACATTTGTACATCGGTCTCTGCACCTGTGGATGGGAAAGTGCCACTAAACTGAACACTGTCTTGAGCCACTTGACTGATCACATAACTACCATCGTTTCCAGTGCTACCTAAAAGTTGTATCGTAGTTCCAACAGCAAAATCATTTTCAAAGTTTATCCAACGATCAGTATCAGATGTTGTGATTTTAGCAGGGCTATTTGAGAAAATCAAATTGTCTAGTTTTTGTTTCTTAGCGAATTCAAAATCTGCACTATTATCACTATCAGTATTAATGTTGGTAAAGTAACCTCTAGGTGTTAAAGTATCACCCATCACAAAATGCGTTGCTGTAGGATTCATACGAATCATAGGAGTTCTTTGTGTAACAAAGTTAGATCTAGGATAAACTTGTTGTGCAAGAATAAAAATGTTATCAATGTTTCGTTGGTAATAGTAAGCCTTATTAATTGTCCCACCCCATTGAATAATCAGATCAGTGCCATCCGCACTTATTGTAACAGAAGGTTGCGTAGTACTAAACCCAGTACCATCTGGAAAAATAATTCGTTGTTGTTGAACCCAAGTAGAAGGATCATCTAACGTTCTCAGATAATAATAAACAGCGCCTTGTGTGGCTGGTCCAGTATCGTTATCAGTAGATACGATGAGTGTTAAACCATCTTCACTCAAATCCATTGATCTACCAAAAGATCTGTTTCTGTCGGTTACGCCTGGTAAGAATACGACAGAATGTTGGCTCCAACTAGATCCGGTTCTTTCATACATGTAAACTGCACCGTTTTCTACGGTAGCATTTGTTGCATCAACCTTTTGTTGTGCGGGTGCGGATACAGCAAGAAAATCACCAGTTTCATTTAACAAAGCGACTTCACCAAAGTTAGTGTTCGCATCTACTACAGCCGGTGCTATAGGTGTAGGTATAACTTGTGCTTGATAATCCCACTGAGGAACACCCCCGACGATATCTTTCGTGTAGATTTCTGCTTTACCAGCAGCATCATTTATTTCGGTGATGACTAAGTAGAGATCGTCTTGACTCATATGAGTAGAGTAACCCATCAGACCATTATTTGTTTTGGTCTGTTGTGGAAACGATGCAGTAGTGTTAAACACACCTTGTGCGTTTTCTGTAGTGTTACCAGTGGTTGCCCAATCTTGAGTTATCTCATCAGATACGTTTAGTACAGTATAATAATAATTATCAGAGTCGAACCGAATAGCATCGTTATAGTTTGGTTTCTTGTAATCACCAAGATTCAACGTGTAATCAGCAGAGTCTTGTGTGATAATGTTATTAATACGTATTACTTCGTCATTCTGAATGTAGTTGGCATGAACAGAACCATTATACAAAGACTTACTACCACCTGTTGCTACAAGACCACGTTCACCAAAAGATGAGTTAGAGTTCGTTAATGAACACTGACCACCAGAAGTTGCTAGAACAGAAGTAGTCGTTGATACTGTAAACAATGATACTAACTGTGCGTAACCACGGTTCAGGAGATGCACACCTGTACCACCAGCGTTAAACTGTGTGAATGCGTCTAGTACCATTGAACGAAGACCTGATACTTTTGATCCATCAATACGTAAACCGATACCAGATGAAGTTAATGAAGTACAGTTCTGTACGTATGGTGACTGTGTGATGAATGGACCTGCTTTGGCAGAGTCAACGCGAGGATCAAACGCAAGAACAGCAGCGCCGTCTTGATGATCTCGGAACGTAATTTCTTTAATGTACACACCATTGTCTGCCCAGAAGATATCACTATCAACGTTCTTAGGTCTGATCGTACACGCACGAAGCGCATCACCAATGATCGCAGTCTTAGGTGGTAACTTAATAGGATTGTTGACAATATAGTCACCCGACTTCAGGAAGATTGTTGAGTCAGTGCCTTGGTTTTTTGCAACTGCATTGGATGATCGAATGACAGTTAACCGCTGAGAAGCTCCAACGTCAAATGCTTGATGTGCTAAGTACAAATCGTTATATATGACTTTGTGACCCAACGTAATCAGATCTGGGAATGCCAATGGGTCTGATCCTGTTGGCACATTGTATTGATAAATTGCAGCACCATCAAAGAACTCACCCAGTGTGTAAGTACCAACAGAAGATTGTTGAACCGAGTTAATAATTATATCGAGAAGATCAATAACCTTGTTTATGTTGTCTGTGTTGAGACCTGCCGTGTATCCAGCAATGATTGATTTAAGATTTTCATAAGCGGAAATCGTGGCTGTAATTTCGTTCTGACCCAAAAGATCACCATATCCATTAGAGAATATAGAAAAATAAGATCTTTGATTCGTATAAGTTGCACTATTACCGCCATACTTAAGATCATATGATAGACCATCAAGAATGAAACCTACATCTCTTCGACATTTAACTTGATCATATGAATATACTGGGAATATTGAATTAGCATAAAACACCACTTGTTCTTGTAAAGTGTTTCTGTTAACATGAAACAAATTACTATCGCCTGTAATAGTAGGCAACGTAACTGTAACACTAGTTCCATCAACAGCGGCGATTGACGTTCTGATAACATCTATAAGAGTATTAACTCGTGTCTCTTCAGCCGATGTGACAATATACTTGTTGACGATAGTTTTCAATTGTTCATAAGCAGCAAGAGATGCTGTGATTTCGCCTGAACCTAATTGATTAGTCCAAACGTCTGCGACACCATCAAGAGACTCACTCGCTGTTCCAACTTCAATATTTAAATCTGTTCCTACCCAATACGATCTTGCGTTAGTATCAGTTGCAAAAGATCCGTCAAATAAGATATCATGTGCCAACGCATCAATGATATATCCAACATCACGATTGCACTTATCTTGATCGTATTTTAAAGTATCATAATTGACTTGTATCCAATTAATTAATTCGATTTGAATATTTTTACGATTTACGATAAGAGAATTAATTGCATTTCTTTTATCTGCGTTTTCACTACCAGAACCAGTATAGAATAATGGATCACCATCAAACGCGCCGTACTCGGTAGATTCAGTAAGAAGATCCGTAATCTCTTTGAAACGTGCCGTAACAAACGTTTGACTAACCTCACTGATACCAGAAGCATTAATCTGATCTCTAAGATAATTGATAGAGTCTACAGTATAAGATAACTGATCACTCTGAACTTTCTGTGCGTTGCCTCTTCTGTATGCTAAACCAGCAGTGGCACTATTGTAGTTAGTATTGTTCTGTAAGTCGAGCGCAACAGCATCAATTATTAAACCCGTGTCTCGGAAACATTTCTCGTCATCGAAATTGCTAACAGGATTCATGTCGTTAACAAAATCAATTGTGTCGTTTTGGAATGCTAATCGATTAGCATATATTGAATCAAATTCCGTTGTTACCAAGCCAGTGGTATCAATTTCTGTTTCATCAGGTAGACTGTCTAAATTTTCATCACTGATAACGGTAATAATAATATCTAATAGATCTGAGATGTTGGTCTGTTCGGGTGTAGTTGTAACATAGGCGTTAATCAACGTCTTAAGTTGTAAATACGATTGCACTGTTACAACGTTCTCACCAACACCCAACTGAGAAACTGCACCTACAAAGTATGCTAAAGCATTTTGTCTAGCAGCAGTATTACCACCATACTTAACATCATGCGACAACGCATCAAGAATATATCCTACATCTCGTTCACATTTAGCAATATCGTATGAGAATGAAGAATAATTAATCGATATCCAAGTAGTTAAATCTGAAACGATTGTTGCACGATTAGTTTGAATATTATTAGTAGCCGCAATTCTATCTGCTGTTTGATATGTTGCACCAGCGGTATCTACATAAGTCGGTGTGGTGTAAGTTGTAATCGTACCGTCTAGTACCTGAGTAACTTTTAATATCAGAGAATCGATAATACTATCACTAGCAGGACCAGTGAGTGTTTTAATTTGATCTCGTAAGAAGTTTACTGCCTGTATAGTAGGTGTTAATTGTGCACTCAGAACATATGCAGAGTTTGCTCTTTTGTATGCAAACCCAGCAGTGATTGAATTATAATCTGTACCTAAAATCAAATCACGACGAACTGCGTCCATGATAAGACCCGCATCACGAGCGCACTTGACGGCATCATATCCACTAAGAGAGTTTACCCAGTTAGCGTCAACATAAGCAATCGTTGCGGTCTGTGCATCAGCAATTGCAGCCTGAATTGCATCAAACTCAGTAGTCGATAATCCACCTGTACCAATTTCTACTTCAGCGTCTAGACCAGTAGTATTGCCAGCGTTAATAACACCAACAATCTCATCAATGAAAGTATCTTTAACCGTCTGTTCTGGTGTAGTTGAGACAACTGCATCTAGTCGTGTTTTAAGATCATTGTATGCCGCAACTGTTGCGGTTAACTCACCTGATCCTATTTGTAACACCGCACCTACGAGATATGCTTCAGCGTTAATACGCATTGCAGTGTTACCACCATATCTGATATCATATGATAGGCCATCTAATATATAACCAACATCTCTTTCGCATGCCGCTTGATCGTAGAAAGAGTAATTTTCTCTGCCGTAAGTGATAGTATCTAAAATGACAGTACTTTCTGATGCGGCTATTGCATCGTATTCAGTGGTTGTTAATCCCGCAATAGAAATCTCTACTTCAACTGAAAGAGAATCTGTATTACCGGCAGTGATAACACCAGTAGTAAGACCAATAAGAGTATCCACTCTTGCATCTTCAGTAACGTTTGCAAGTGCTTTGATATTAGTCGCAAGATCGTTGTAAGCGGCTACAGTAGCGGCCGCTTCGCCAGCACCTAATTGTGATACAGTAAAGGAAAAATATGAAAGTGCAGCATTACGTGATGCTGTGTTACCACCATAATACAGATCTGCAATTAAAGCATCAATGATAAAACCTGTATCACGTTCACATTTAGCGACATCGTAAACAAGTGCAGGATAGTTGGTACTCAAGAAACTTGTGAGACTGCTAACTAAACTGGATCTGGCGCCACTGATTGTTGTAGTTTGAAGTAATCTTCCTGCTACATTAGCATATGTTCCGATTTGAGGTAGCGTGGTGTATGATTGAACTACCGTAAAAGTTCCATCAATGCAATCTGTTACTCGTTTAAATAAAGTATCAATCAAAGCGTCAGACGTTACAGCAGGAAGTGCCTTGATGAGATCTCTTGCGTAATTGATAACCGCTACGGTTACTCCAGATTGTTCTGAAAGTACGTAGGCTGAGTTTGTTCTAAGATATGAATTACCCGCAGCAATTGTCCAGAAATCAGTACCCAGAATAAGATCACGAGAAACAGCATCTATAATAAGACCTAGATCACGTTCACAAGTTGCACCAATACCGGTATAGTTGTTATTAATAAACGTTGTTGTATCATCAATCAAAGTTTGTCGGTTTGATTGAACAGCCGCCGATGCTGCATCTCTGTCCACGTTCTGATACGTTGAACCAACAGTAGACGTATAGTTGATCGTAGGATAAACTGTTTGAGTTCCATCAATAACGTTGGTAACGTTTAAAAACAAATTTGTAATATCAGTATCAGAAATAACATTAGCACGAGCGTTAATATAATCTCGCGCAAAGTTAATTGCTGCAATAGTCGCATCATTTTGATTGCTCAAAACATATGCAGAGTTTGCCCGCTTATATGCCCATCCAGCAGTCACAGTATGATAATCAGTACCCAATAAAAGATCACGAGCGACGGCGTTCAAGATAAGACCCACATCTCTGGAACACTTGACTGAATCGTATGTGCCTGTAATACCACTGTTTATGAAAGTAATTACGGCATCTTGAATTGCAGAACGATTGTCTTGAATAACATTAGAAGCAGCGTTTGCATCAGCCCATACTTCAATTGGGGGATCGGTGTAATACAAAGCATCAGGATCGCCATCATAGAATATGTCAATGATTTCGGTAAACCCTTTACTAACTCTTTGTGTAGCAGTTGGACTAGCGACAACTTCTGGTGCAGAGATCATACCTACACGTTCTTCGTTAATGGCTCTTCGTGTCTGATATTTTTGATCGGTAGTTACTTTAATTGCATTGCCGCGTTTGTATGCGTTACCTGCGGTGACAGTATTGTAATTGGTGTCTAAGACCATATCATAACGAACGGCGTCCATGATGAGATTCAAATCTCTTTCACACACCAACTCGTTGAATTTAAAACTTTGTTTGGCTGTTACAACGGCAACTGCGGAATCTAACGTCTTAAAAGAATTTATTAATGAACGACCATCGTTACCATAATCTCCTGATTTGGATACGTAATATACGTTTTCTACTTCTTCAGAACCAATAGATTGAACAGAGACTTCACCATTAGCTTCTCTTTTAATAAACGCTTTACCATCATGTGTATTGATAGCAATTTCACCAAAATCAATCTCATTGATTGTTGGAGCGCGACCTGGTATATCACTTCTGGGTAATAGTATTCGTTTACGTGTTGTCATATTAGATAAGTCTCTACAGTCTTCTTATATTTATGCGTATGTGCCGCAGTCGATTTCTTCAAATATCAATTCATCAACCGTTAAATCGGGAGCACAAATGCCTGGACTGAATAACCAACAATCAGAATCAACTCCATTATTAACATATGTGATTGATGCGATAGGATTGTCTGAATCGCCTACGGCAATACCAGATTGATTTGCATCAACCGGATTAGTAATACCCTTACCAATCACTATTCTCTTATCTTCAATTAACAACTCAGTCGTTTCTATACTGGTAGTCGTACCTTGAACTATAAGATTTTTGGTGATTGTCAAATCACCGTCAATGGTAGTTGAATCTAAAAAGGATAGTCCATTTACTTCTAATGTTCTATCTTCGCCTAATAATAAACCTGGCGTTAAACCGTTTCTGCCAGTTAACGATGCTGTTTCAAATGCTACATTGTTGTTGTAATAGAACTCTACACCAGCTCCATTCGTTGCTGAGATATAGTTATCGGTAGAACCTTTAAGTACCAATGAATCATTTTGAACTACTGGCGTATCTACGAAACTAGATGCATAGATTTCGTTAGAGGTTAGTTTTAAAAACGAAGCACTGTCTGCTAAAAGTTGATCTATTCGTTTGTCACTACCTACCAACAATGCACTGTTAGCAGTCAACGTACCTTGTTGATGATTCAATAGATTGGTGAAATAAGTACCACCAATAACATCGATCTCGGTTGAAAGACCTGCGGAATCATTAGGACCAACTGCAATGTATAGTCTATCACCACCGTTGCCAAATCCATTGGTACTAGGATCGGCTAGAAACGAATACGCTAACTCGCCTTGTTGTAGTTTAACAGGTTCACCTTGAGTGCCTGATCTACGAATAAGAATATTAGAATGTGCAGAATCACTAGGATAAAATTTACCATCAATATCAAGATCTGGGCTGGCGCCAACAATAAAATCACCAGAAGCGGAGTCATATGAAATGACATTGCCTTGAGATTTACCAGTAGTATCTAATCCAACGATGTTGTCAATGTCGGCATATGGTCCGATAACAACTGTTGATAGTGGAGTGCCTACTACAACTTTATGTACTCGGGTTACGTTTCCGACTACTGTTTTATAAGTAGGTGATCCTATTAAAATTTTGTCTATAGATGCCATATTATTCCGTTACTGAAGGGCTTACGGTTAATTTTCCTTCAAGAACTCTTTCAACAACGGTTGAACCACCATCGAGAACTGAGATTTCTACATCATAAACGTATCTTTTCTTTGGATTAAGTGTCTGCGTCTGTGCATTTGTCAATGACAGATTAACTATCCCTGAGGTTGCTGGTGCAGCAACATTAGCAGAGAACGATATTTTTTCTAAACTAGGCGCATCATATCGTGTCGCTAAACTGGCAGCAACACTGTATCCTGTTAAATCTTTTTCTGAACCATCTGGATTGACTAGATAAATTTCTACTGCAACATCTGTGCCTTGATCTATCTTCAGATCTTCGTAATGTGCCATGTGATCTTAATTCCATATATGTATGAGTTTATTTATACAATATGGGATGAGAACTAAGACGAAATATCTTCTATAATCATATCTTGCAGACCTAATGCCATTTCATCTTTACTGAGAGTAAATGCTATAGTCATTCTTAAACAATTGTTTTGAGCGGCGTGGTAACACAATGTGCGTGAATCTTGATCATAACTTCCAAAATAACCGGCTTTACATTGCCATCCTTTTACATCAGGAATTATAATGATTTCTTTTTTATCAGGATCCCAATATTTAAAGTAACCATCTCCTGTTTCAGACCAAGTAAAGATGATGTTGTAGGCTGATGCATTAGCGTTATTGTGCCACGAAATAAATCCTCCAGGAGGATATACCGCAAAAAGAGCGTTTCTTCTCATACACAAATTAGTAACTAAACCGCCAATGGTCTCTTGGAGGTTTTTATTAATCTCCTCAGCCCTTTCTGCTATATCATCACAATCAACAAACTTTATATTCTTAGAAACGAACGAATGTGCACATATAATTTCAGGAAATCCATCATGTTTGTCGCCCATATCCATAATTTTTTGAAGATACTGATCACTAATATATTCGTCAGAATGATTCAAAAAACTTTCACATGATAAAACCACTGCTTTATAATGATCATCTTGTATAAACCATTCAGCTCCTTTTAGTATATCTAACGCATAATCATTCAAGGGTACATCTTTCAAACCAATTCTAATCATAGTTATTGTGTTTTGCTTTTGAGTTAGAGAAATGTCTTATCACAACAGGTTTAGTATTATGTTCTGCTCTATAACCATTAAAAAAGTTCCAACGGGCATCATCTTTAAAAATCGAAACTTTGAGTGTTTCATATTTTGGTTCTTTGTTTAACAACCACCAAAGAGAGAATTGATCCCACCGTTTAAAAGAAGCTGGATAGTTCTTAAGATCTTCTGTGCCATCCTCGTTTAATGGCCACCAATGACCATCATATTGACGAATAGTGAGATCATGCCAATCCACCATAAATTCTTTTACCAAAGGATTAGTCATGTTATATAAACACACTCCTCCACAAAGTTCAAATCCACCCATACTACCATCTGGTTTAGTTGCGCCAGGAAAGTAGACTTCAGCGTAACAATAATGTCTTTCTTCGGGCAATCCTGTGAAAACTAAATCATTATCTTCAAGTTCATCGAAAACCTTTGCAATATCTTCGTGTTCAATATCACAATCAGCATCAATATAAAATGTTTGGTCGTATGGTGATTTTGCCATTCCATCAATCTTAGATCGTTTGTGACTGGCTACAAATTCTACTTTATCCGCACAAAATTCTTGACCGTCCAAAAAACGTTCTTCAGTGAAAAGGGTGACATTAGCATCAGGATTATATGCTTTAATAGTTTCGATAACATGAATAGCTGATAAGTAAAAATATTTTTTAACGGTACCAACTACTACATAACCACGGGTCATTTAAAAAAACCCATTTGATATGCCATTACCATTGTAACCGAGGCATTGAGTTCAACTTCATTTTTTGCTCTACGTACTTTAGACCTAAGAGTTGTTTCTTTGCAGTTTTTTATATCCTCTATTTCAAAAGCCTGTAATTTTAAAGTATAAAGTTTTTCTAACTCTTTAGCCTGTTTATCCTGATCTCGTTTAACAGAATCGTCAATTTTACGCTTTGTTTTTTCTGCAATTCTTTTTGCAGTACTAGCGTTGATGCCTTCTATTGTTAACGCATCAACAACTTCATTATACAACGGATTTTCTGATCCGTCAAGTTGAAATTTGTGAACCGTCAATTCGTCTTTCTTTTCTTTGCCAGGACCAAGTTTGGTCATACGAATACATTTTAATTTAGAATGATCTTCTTCTTCCCAAAATGCATTGTCTAAAAATCGATACTCTGCCATAATAAATCCTCATTTATGCCGCTCTTACATATAAAGTCCACGTCTCTACTCTCACATAGGGCGCTTCAAGTCCAGAAGAAGCGCCGTAAATTAAGTCCGTACTATACTCAGTGGTATAGTCTGTATCATATTCAGATGCATAGTCTGAAACCGAATACACATGTGTATATATGTCTCCCTCAAAGTCTGTTGAATATTCTGTTTCGTAAAACTCACCGGTATATTCGGTTTCATATTCAGTTTCATATTCAGTTCCTTCGTATATACCATCAAAGGGTTCTTCATATTCTCCACTATATTCTGTAGTGTATGCTGTTTCATAATCAGTAGCGTAGTCGGTCGCATATAACCCACCAAAATCATCGGTGTAAGATGCGATATATTCACCGATATAAGTTGTAAGATAATCGCCCTCATATTCACCAACATACGTTCCTCCAAAAGTCGCTTCGTATATGCTACCGTCGTATGTGCCTGAATAATCTCCTATATAAGTAGTTTCATAATCATGTTGATACTCACCAGTATATATTACAGATTCATATGTACCAGTAAATACTGGATCTTGATCATATGATCCTGTGAATATTTCACCATCGTATGTACCAGTAAATACTGGATCTTGATCATATGATCCGGTGAACAATGTTCCATCATAGATACCCTCAAATGCTGGATCTTGAGTGTATGATCCTGTGAATAACACTCCGGTATAATTGCCTTCAAATGCTGGATCTTGATCATATGATCCTGTGAATAACACTCCGGTATAATTGCCTTCAAATGTTGGATCTTGATCATATGATCCTGTGAACAATGTTCCATCATAGATGCCTTGAAAAACCGTTCCATCAAAATCTTCAGATATAATGTTTCCATCAAAAGAAGGAACATAATCCGTGATGTATGTAGGTTCATATTGCCCAGTAAACGTTGGCGTATATGACCCAGTAAACGTTGGTGTGTAAGACCCAGTAAACGTTGGCGAATATGACCCAGTAAACGTTGGAGTGTAAGATCCGGTGAACGTTGGCGAATATGACCCAGTAAACGTTGGGGTGTAAGATCCGGTGAACGTTGGCGAATATGACCCAGTAAACGTTGGAGTGTAAGATCCGGTGAACGTTGGCGAATATGATCCGGTGAACGTTGCTGTGTAAGGAGAACCTTCAAAGGTTTGTGATACAGCGGTACCCTCAAAGGTCTGTGATACAGCAGTACCCTCAAAGGTCTGTGATACAGCAGTACCCTCAAAGGTCTGTGATACAGCGGTACCCTCAAAGGTTTGTGATACAGCGGTACCCTCAAAGGTCTGTGATACAGCAGTACCCTCAAAGGTTTCATTAACAGCACTACCACTAAAGTTTTCATTAACAGCAGAACCACTAAAGTTTTCATTAACAGCAGAACCACTAAAGTTTTCTGGTATTAGTGGACCTTCAAAATTTAAAAAATCCGCCATTAGAATATTCTCATGTTTTGTATGATAAGTTCAATCATCAGGGAAATTCCACAGTCCAAGATTGTGAGGCGGTTGAGGCCAGATTAAGAACTGTAAAGGCGTCCGAATTATCACCGTTACCTAAAGGCGGTTCAAAACCACTGTTTACATTGCCGCTGGCCCATTCCCACTGAGTTCCCGTAAGACCGGTTCCACCAAAGGTGTAAAGGTTTTTTCCTAATCCAGAACCTTGAGTATGAACAGCATTAGCAGTAGTTAAGGTATTGGTCCAGCCGCCGGAGCCAGCGATTACAATATTAGTAAAGGCATTTTGAGCATGAGTTCCGGCTAATACTAAAACACATCTATGTTTACGATTTTTTGCGGGGCCAATAAAATATGATTGACTATAAAAAGTTAAAACATTACCTAGTGATGACCAAGGATTGCTGGTTAGAGTTCCTGTACTACTAATAGTAATGGTAGAACCAGATTGTGCAGTAAAAAATCCACCTGCCGCTGGATAGTTTGTCGTATTAACGTTGTTGTTTATCGCCGAGCCTTTTGGGTTCACTGTCCCTGTTACAATCAAGGGCCCAGAAGGACCAACATATGTTCTTTGATAATTTCCAGTAAACGTTGGAGTATAAGATCCGGTGAACGTTGGAGTATAAGATCCGGTGAACGTTGGAGTATAAGATCCGGTGAACGTTGGTGTGTAAGATCCTGTAAACGTTGGTGTGTAAGATCCTGTAAACGTTGGTGTGTAAGATCCTGTAAACGTTGGAGTATAAGATCCAGTGAACGTTGGAGTATAAGATCCAGTGAACGTTGGAGTATAAGATCCAGTGAACGTTGCTGTGTAAGGATTACCATCATCAAAGGTTTCCGATGCAGCAGTACCTTCAAAAGTCTGTGATGCAGCAGTACCATCAAAGGTTTGAGAATCAGCAGTACCTTCAAAGGTTTGAGATGCAGCAGTACCTTCAAAGGTTTGAGAATCAGCAGTACCTTCAAAGGTTTGTGATACAGCAGAACCTTCAAAGGTTTGAGAATCAGCAGTACCTTCAAAGGTTTGTGATACAGCGGTACCATCAAAAGTCTGTGATGCAGCAGTACCCTCAAAGGTCTGTGATACAGGATCACCTTGATAAGGAACAGATACTGGAGTTCCTTCAAAGGTTCCTGTATATTGACCAGTGAATGTTACTGCATAGCCGCCTTGATAACTGCCCTCATATTGCCCATCAAAAGTTGCAGTGTAACTGCCAATATAGTCAGGTTCATATTGCCCATCAAAGGTTGCAGTGTAACTACCAATATAGTCTGGTTCATATTGTCCATCAAAAGTTGCAGCGTAACTGCCTTGATAACTGCCTTCATAATCACCATCAAAGGTTGCAGCATAGTCACCATCAAAACTGCCTTCATAATCACCATCAAAGGTTGCAGCATAGTCACCATCAAAACTTGATTGATATTCACCAGAGTAAATAGTTTCATAATCGGTAGAATATGGTCCTGCGTATATGCCTTCAAACGATGCTTCATATAAAGCGCCCTGATATTCACCATCGTAAGGTTCTATATCAATTTCACCTGTATATGACGTTTGATAGAATTCGCTGTCCGTAGTACCTTCAAAATCCGTGCTGTAAGTGCCCTCATATTCGTGTTCATATTCTTGTTCATAATCAGTTAAATAATCAGTTTCATAACCACCCTGATACGTGCTTATATAAGTACCTTCATATGGTTCAGAAAACTCGTTTAGATATTGTGTATCATAAGATGATTCATAATCGGTCGCATAATCTGTGGTATAAGTAGATTGATATTCTGTTTCGTAATCAAGTATACCCAGAAAACTAGCCTCATAATCCGTTGCATACGTCGATACGGATTCATAACCTTCATTTACATTATAAGAAACTCTGGTGTCCAGTGCTACACCTCTAGCAATCCAAGTGCCTTCATCAGTGGGTGGACCTTGTTCACTAGATCTTAATTGATAACGACCAATCCCTGACTCAATAATAATACGTTTGGCTCTTTCGCCAAATGTAAACTTCACTTGATCTTCGGTCATTTCCTGAAGACCATCAAAATTATTATTATCGCGTCTAACCATTAAAGGTTTATAAGGTGTTGGATGAAATTCAGATTTTCTATTCCAAATACTGTATCCAATTGCAGTGCCATCATAACGAGTGTCGACAAATATGTTTGGTAAAGAGACCTGCCAATCTGAACCCGGCGATTCTGAAGCTAAACGATAAGTGCCCGAACGTTCATGTGACATTATATTAGATACTATTCTTTGACACATAGCGTCAAGTTCAAGATCGTTTGTTTCCTTTAATCCTCTACGCCATCTATCATAAAATATAGGATATTTCCTATCATCACCTTCTTCCTGCACTACGTCTATAGAGTTTTGATAAACCGAAGATTCAATTTCAGATATTCCGGGAGTGTCTGAACGTTCTACCCGTATAAAAGAGGTAAAAAAATCTGATGCAGTAGAGACTGCATTATCGGTATCTGTAACTGTTGTAGAAAATTCAAAAGTCATATAACCAATATCAGTAAATGTTATATCGTATGTTGCCGAATACTGCCCTTGGAGTTTAGTGGACGAAGAAGAAAAGTCTTCCCACGAAACTGTTATTCCTTCCGCATTAACTCCAGTAGTTTCTATAAACCCAGCAACGGGATTAATAACAGTCGAGTTAATAACATAGTTATTAGATGCTTGACCAATGGTCATAGATGTTTGAATTTCTTCGAAACCATTACCAGCGTTTGTTGCATCAATAAGAACGGTAATACTAACAGTATCGTCAACGTAGACTAATGAAGGTAAATTGACGGGGTTTTCGTACTCAAGCGTATTGGTTCCATTAGAAGGAACAGATGTTGCATTTACATTATACACACGAGAATGGGTTCTAGGTCCTTCGCTGGGTTCAGAAGGATTTATTACAGTATCAACGTAAGTGCCTACATTTAAAGTAGTGGCACTAGAATTGTTGGTTAAAGTAGTAGGATCGCCTTCGACCATCTCACTGAGATGTTTTCCCGCCACATAAGCTAAATAATCTTCGTCAGTTAACGTAAACTGTTTAACTGCACCAGCATTCTCGATAGAGTTGGCAAATCGGATTGGTCTAAATGACATTTATAAAACTTCATATGATATGGGTTTATTTATATAAGTTTTTTAGTTATCAGTTCCAATGCGTTTTTTATTTCGGATATGTCAGATTCCAAAGAATACAGTCTAGCATTTAGCATTGTTTCGTCCTGACGTTTTTCTAAACGTAGTTTTTTGGCAATTCGGGCCCGCTCGATTTTATCCATATCGACGTTTAATATAGCATTAGTCTTTTGATCACGAACTAAGCCCGGATAGCCTTGTACTTCAATAAAATCGTCCATAATTAAACTGCAAAGAATCTAGTCACAATACCTTGTTTACTTTCCATAGTTAATCTAGGCGCACGATCAATACCAGTCATGACAAATTTAGTCTGAGCTTGTTGGAAAGGTGGTAGTGTGCCATTTTTGCCGCCAGGTAACCAATGTGCTTCTACTGAACTAGTAGAATTTGCAATTGAGTTTTCGGGTGGTTGATAAACCCACGAAACTTCACTAATATTCTGATCAGCCGTAGCAGTTCTATAATACAGATCTACGTTTGAACCTGGAGGTGTCGTAACTTCGGCTTTAACGTCAATCGATACCGCAGGAACTTCAAGGGTTACTGGTGTAGTGATGTGTTTAGATCCTGCTGTTCCACCACTAGCGGCGGTTTCTGATACCGGATTAAGTGAGGTGTTACCATCGTCGAAACATTCTCCAATTAAAGTAAGAGATGTTCTTTGAAGATCTATGATAGGTGAAATATAATCATTAGAAGTTTTTAAATCAACCTTTACATAAACTGATGCGTTTGATCCTGGAGTTGTACTACCTAGACCACTAGTTCCATCTATTTTTGCAGAATTAAAAATAGCTCTTGGTTGATCAAATTCAATATTTTGATCAGGAGTTATTTTTTCAAACTTAGCATCGATCATTGAACCCGCTTGATTATTAGGTCGGAATCTTACAGTTGTTGTATCTGATATGTGATTGCCTGTAAGAAATTTAGCAGAATAGTCAACAGAAGAAAAGTTTGGTATGATAGATTCGATGTTAGGATTTGCAACATCAAAAATTGCATTTCTTCTTGATAGAACCTCATCGCCGCCACCACTAATATCTTTAGTTGGATTTATACCAGTAATTTGAATTCTATATCCTTCTAGATCCACTGCCTCGACTGTGTGTGCTGTATTTAAAGTGGCTGAAGAAACATTGTCAACAGTCGTACATCCCGATAATGTGGTGACATCTCCAACAGATAAACCATGACAAGGCGCATTGACATAAACAAGGTCAGATCCGGAATAAAGTCTGATTGGATTTTTTTCTAACAGTAAAGCAGACAATGGTGCATTTTTCAACATAAGAGTGCCACCCGAAAGATCGAATTTAGCCCGAGTGAGTTTCATCATCAGATCTTGATTCATCGATTCTAACCAGACAACTCCGTTCTGTGGTAAGAAGAGTGTGCCGTTACCCTCTTGAGTGGTGACCAAACGACCCGCAGAACCCAACACGCTTTCTTTAGTTTTTGCACTATATATTTCATATTCATCTGATACTGATGATACAACAATAGCGTAATTAGTCCACGGTTGCAAAAATATAGGTTCTTCAAATGTAAATAATGTTTCGAAATCTTCTTGAATTGTATTCAACGTAACTACTTCATTTACCTCAGGCGTTTTCACATCACTCGGATTTAAAAATACGTGTGAATCAGGTACAATGTCTGTACTAGAAGGTTTACCATTCACAACAGGTCTTAGATGAATTGATACTGGCAATCCTTGGGTGGACTTCGTTTTAAAATACAATGAAACTGTAGTCAACACAAGACCAAATTGATTATCAACATAGAAGGTTTGAGCAAGCGGATTTTGCGGAGTCGGAACAATAGAAGTGCTTCCTGAAGGATATTGTTTATTGTTAACACTAATGTAATCAGACAGAACTTGAGACAATTCACCATTATTTGATAACGTTTGTAACTGAGTATTGTTCAAGAAACTTGTTCCTGGACCATATTTACCTGCTAACTGCGCTTCAAATATACCAGTATAACCACCACTTAATGATACACCATTCAAAGCGGATTGCAATTCGATAGGAGAGTATGTAGAGGGATGCCCGGCAAATCCTAATCCTAATGGTGAAACTGTTTTATAGCCTCTAGTAGTTAAAATATTATTTGATTTGTTATTTAATGCGCCAACAACGCTGTAGTAACCAAACGCTTTACTTTTTGCTTTTGCCCAATCGTTTACATTAATGTCTAAAAGTTTAAACTCACGAACACCTGATCTAAATCTGAGATACTCTGTTTTGATTTTAGACTTTCTTAATTTCTTAGAAATATAATATAGAGGTTTCCTATTTGGAATGTAAAACGATCCAATAATTTCTCCATTATCGTCTGATTGGAGTTCTGTTGATCCGTCTGGATGTGCACTATATTGTGCACCTTGATTTCCAATATCGTCGGTTCTATCTGAGAAAGGAACAAACGTGGTTTCTTCTCTACACCAATCAGTTACTATCTTACCATCAAAGAACGGAGTAAATTTAGTATTAGGTGTTAATCCTTTAGCGTGAAAATATATTTTTCTAGAACGAATCCAAGGAATCAAAGCCAGATCAATAGTACGATGACCGATCCTCATTCTTAAAGTATCACTAGCAACTACTCGTCTAACAAATCCGGCAGCTTTTTTCGAAGATCTAGATGACGTATAGAAGTCATTAAATACCTGTGAAGCTCTGCTACGAATTCCGTTTGCAAGTCTGGATTTATCGCCAGCACTGACCCAAAGATCATCGTCATTACGCCCCTTCCAATTCCATTGCCAATTATTCCACAAAAAGGCTTGTTTAGAATCTAACCTAGAAGTGCCTTGTATCGCTTTAATTGCTTCGCTTTTACAATCTTTCCATTCGTCCGTTGAAGGTGACATTTTAATAACGCCGACATTATCCACCATGCCGAATGGATTAATTTTAATTGAACGAGAAGCAAGATCCTGAAATTTCCATTCGTCAGAATCAAATTGTAAATAGACATTATCGCCTCGTTTAACTATATTACTAGTACCATAGTCGGTTTCGCAAATTAAACGAATGTTATCTTCATCGGCTTTAGGTCGAATCAACTTATTCTCAGGATCAAGAGCAGCAGAATAATCTCCATCATCTGTAGCAGCACCAGATTGATCATCACCATTATCGACAATCAAACCAGCATCTGGGCGTTCTACACCGTCACTATCTAATCCTGGTGTATGAAAAGCTCTGAGTTCTGCGAGATTAAGTTCTGTGTATTCTCTAAGTTCATCAATTTTGTTGTCCAACTTTCCAATATCAGACATAGTATACAATTTATGTTCGATCGGTTTGACTTGAACATCGTTTTGATCAATAGTGTTAGCATTCATTAAAATTTGATACAATTCTAAAGCGTTGTCGGGTGTTTTCTTTAATTGAGGATCTCTAGATTGTTGACCCATTAATATCTGAATATCACCTTCCTGAGTGACAAGCAACTTGTCTGCTCTAGGCAAGTAGTATGAAATATCAGCATTAATTGATGTGCCGTTTCTTGGCAGATACGAAATTTTTGTGAAAGCGCCGGCAGCATCTTTGTCGGGTCTAAAATCCAGATAGTTTCGTAGACTTACTATAGTGCCATCTTGTAAAGTGTGTTCTGGGATATCCGCATATGATGCATAACTTGATGCAGCAAAAAAGTCACCAGTACTGTGAGCGTAATATTTAAATGCAACGTATACTCTTAAAGGATCAGATTCACCACCTTTCAATAATAGTTTACTGTTTGCATAATAATTATCTCGTTGACCATCATCCAGAATAAATCTTTCTGAACAATCTGCACCTGTAGTATTATCAGCTCCACCGCCAGCAGCAACGATTCTGATTTCGTCTATCTCATACACATCTGGTACACCCAGATCAACTTCACCCGTGACAACATCAGCATAATAGGAACCTACACTTGTAGTTAAAGCTTTGCTTTTCAATGTAAAGGCGCTGCCAGTGGCGGCTTGTGATGTTTTGATATAATAAGATATACGATATTGTTTAGTATCAATCAAACCACTGATCGTTGCCTGTTGTGGATTAGTTATATCAACCGTAGGTACAGTTACAGCAGTATTATCCGTGATATTGTAAATTAACCATTGACTCGTATCCGTATATGAATCGCCAGTAAGAGTATCAAGAGTTAAGGTAGTGCCACTAGCCGTTTTGATTGCAGTTCTTTGTGTTGTTATGATAACATTGTCTAAAGATGATAATCTAGGTCTTGAGGTTGGAAACAAAAGATCGTTGTCGGTTGTTCCTAACAAACTTGCCGCGCTGCCCGTTGAGTTAGTTATAACATACTTTCCATTATCAATTGATTTCGCGGTCGCAAAATCTTGTCCTGCGTCCATAACAACATCAAACAAGTACAATTTATAACCTGATCCTGAAGGTTCAATTCCTCGTATTCTACATTCACCAATTTTAGACGAACCACCGAGGTCTGAAGCGATTTCTAAAGATCCATAAGTGAGGTCAGGTAAGTCTGTTGCAGTGTCAAGTAAAACGTAGTTACCGTATATTACAGGAACAACATCGCTATTAACAACTTCGGTCGATTGTGATTTTGGTACGATTAGTTCAATAGGTGAAGGATTTTCTACACGATATCCATTGACATATGCAATACCGGACGATACGGTAAGACTTAAATTACTTGCATCATCAGCAGAATCAAAAGCTATAGTAAAAGGTTTAACAATATAATCGCCAGACTCTTCGTTTGTTCTTAAAGCAAGGACATCATTAATTTTGTTATAATCATCTAAAACATCAACCTTTTCCACAATTTTAGAATTTTGAATTTTAGCTACAAAGACGAACGTATCATCGGAAGTGATTGAAGTTTTCTCAACCAGTTCTAATCTAATTCTGTATCTGTCAGCACCAGGCGAGGCATTATTAATAATACCGCCACTATTATCATATAAATCAGTAGTATCATTTACTGATACTACTTCTTGAATAACTTTATATCCTATCGTAGTATTAGCAGTTTGACTAAATTTAGACAGAATTAAATTTTGTGGTGTTGCACGTACAAATCTACCTAATACAAAAAAGTCACCACCCGCAACATCTACTCTAGTACCTCTGCCTACGGGAGACGTTGCTCCATTTTGTCCTGTATCCCACACTGTTAACCCAAAGCCAGGAGCCGTTATATTGTCGGAAGGTGAGAATGAAGGCGATTCTCCGGAGGCAACGTTGGCACCGCCATCAATATAACTAACGTACAATGTATTAGGATTAGAAACAGTGCTATTAAGAACCGATATCACTTTAGCTTTAACACCGTTATCATTAGTAAATATAGTTCCCACAGGAATATCACTGAAGACCCCGTTTACAATTGTAGCGATTTGGACATAATCGTAAAAAGAGTTTATTCCAACACCACCAAATGACACTGCGGAACCCTCTTTGAAAATATTTCCACCAAACCGTCCCATCTCTTGATAGATCATAGTTTGCAGTTGAGTCAATTCTCTAGCTTGTAAGGCTCTACCAGAATTAAATAAAATTTGATGATAGTTATCAGAATCCTGATAATCATCGTTATATAAACCCGATAAAGTGGTAGTAGTAAATGTTGTTGGCATTAGTTTTGTCCTAACTGAATAACGATTCTTATGTCTTCGGTTTGATTATCTGCACGATCTATTGCGGTATCTAGATTATTTATATATAAAACGTCACCCGAATATATGTCAAAATCGGGTAATTGAAAGCTAACAACTGAGGCCGTTGTCTGGTTTTGATTAAAGTTTTTTATAGAAGTATCCGCTGAAGTGAATGGAACATGCCCGGTTTCATCATCTTGATAGTAATAAAGTTTATTGGGGGTAGATATAGTATCGTGGTGAAAAACTCTTCCAAACACGTTTTCTCCTGCATTGGAAATTAATTCGTCCTCTGTAAAGACTGTGCCACCACCACCATTAACTGTAATCTCAATATGTTTCATCCCATTGCCTGTATTTGAGACGAAAGGAGTAATACCATCAGTTTGTTTAATATCACGTAAAAGTGCAACTTGTGCAAAATCATTATGCGCCAAAATTTCATTGAATTCATTACCTGCAAAATCTGCTTGAACCATTAGAGATTCCGCTTTCAAAGTTACAACAGGATTGGCATTAAGACCTTCTCTGGGTCCAAGAATTGGTCGTAAGACAGATCCTCCAGTAGCAGTCTGAGCAGATGCGTGAGTATATCCACGGCCATGCCCACTATAGACACCAACCTGCCGTGTGAATCCTGTTGGGTCGGCAATATCATCTAAAGGAATAGCCGAATCAATATTAATCTTAACAATTTTCCCATCATTAATTTCGCAAGAGAAAGCAGCGAATTCACCATCACCTCCAATTATAATAGTAGGAGCTTCTGTATAACCATATCCACCACTATCAATGGCAATGTTAATTATTTCACCTGCGATTGCAGAATCTTGTAAGTTACGTTGAGTGCTCTCTTCCGAAATTGCTAGAAAGTCTGAACGATCTGTAATGTGTTTCACAGGCATCCAATTTGCCGTTTTGAAATTAGCTATAGCCAAGTTACTCAAAACACCAATCTGCCTCCAGTAATAATCATCTGACGTTTTAAATGTTCTGCCGGGTGAACCAGGTAAAGATAAACTCGATGTTGGTTCAACTGTTGAAATTACACTTTGCCCGCCTGCTAATTTTTTTTGTTGAATACAAATAAACACTTCGTTGAGTGAGTTTAAAACATAAAACTGTGTTACTTGATCTGTAGCACCCAGTGTTAAACCATCGTCATATTCTTGCCAAATAATATTTGGTGTCCAATTTATTAAAGGAACAACGAAAGAATTGGATGATAACGTTTTAACAGACTGTAGAGTATGACGCATCTCGGATTGATAATGAATAGATTTAATATCGAGCGGTGATGTTAAAGAAAAAGGAGTATTCTTTGCAATACCTATAAAATATTCTACACCATCACTATCAAGATCTTTCTTGAATTGGTCTAACATTGTTCTATTAAAACTTCTTGTCGTAGATGATGCCATTTTATTTCTCTTTCAATCCTTTGTTTATAGTGAATCGGTAATAATTGCCGTTGTCGTAGATGCTGTTGCATCGAAATTTAAAACGTTATTACGCAAAGCATTAACTGTGGATTCGTTTGCGGGAACAGCAGTGATTTTAATATTTGCATTGTTCGATAATAGGGAACCAGTAAAAGAACTTAATGTTATTGTCCCTGTTGACGCATTATATTCTCCGACATTATCTGATATATTTTTACCTGTACTAATATCTATAATTTCTATAACAGAAGATCCTAATCGATTACGAAAAGTTCCAACTTTACCCGAGATATTAAAACTATCACTAGTAATAGAATGTGAAGTGGTATTAGATGTTTCAATACTAGAAGGAAATTGTATCGTATAATTTGAAATACCGACACTAGGAATAAATCTATATTGCATTCTAACATTAGCCCGAGATGAAAGAATAGAAGGATCAGCATCATCAATTAATGTTAAAAGATTGGATCTTCTAAATGATTTATCAAAACCACCTAACTGTGCATCAAAGTAATTGATAACAGTGTCTTTGACAATCTGTTCAATTGCTGTTTGAGATGAACTTGTTAAATTAGGATTCCATTGAAACTTGGTATCTACTACCAAATATGTTGTATTAGGATCAGTGAAGCTGATACTAAAGGAAGCCACCGATAGATTTTTTGCGAGTGATATAATATCTTTTTTTGTTTGTTCTATGATATCGGCATTTTCAGTATTAAAAACAATAGATAAGAACACAGTACCATACTGAGGAGGAACGTTATCTTCTCCACCCCACGATTTAATATCGCTAATTACATTAGAAAATTTCCTTAGAACTAAAGAACTATAATCTGAGGCGGTAACCATTCTATTCTGTGTCGCATACAAATAAGGCGCATTTTTTCTAATAGAAGATATAGGTTCTTTTTCTTGCCCTGCCATGGAACCCGTGACAGTAACTACATTTAATGTTAGATTGTTACCTTCTCCATCAGTAACAGTATCTACAGGAATAAAAGTTCTTCCTCCATTGGCATTAGGTCCAGCAACAGCATCGTAGATAACTTCAATTTTATTACCCGCTGATGGAAACTTTCCTAATCTAGCACCATTGCCAAATGTCAACTCATATTGACCATTAGGTGTTTCTTTGACAACAAAAATTCTAGAATCTTGGCCAATACTAACAACATCACTAATTTCAGTATACACATCATAAAAAGTAGTAGAAGGATCAGCGTAAACTCTAACCTGAACAGTTTGTAGATCTAAGTTTTGAGTTGGAATAATATAAGATTCGTTTTCTCCTGCGGGCCCAGCAACAAAAAGTTTGCGTTGTTCAATACCCTCATAAATGGCTATGTTTTGATTTTCTCCAAGCTGAAAGTAATATTGATTAGAACCATTGTTAGTTGCGATTAATGTTTCTCGTGTTTTAAATGTATATGATTTATTATTAATCGTAGAACTAAATTTAAATCCAGAAGGCAAAACCATAGATGTTGGTATAAAAGGATTAACAACATATAAATTGGTTATAGCACAAGACGCAGTTTTAGATCTAACACTGTAACCTAATGATCCAGCAAGACTTACCAAAGAAGATCGAAGTTGTGCAGTTGGAAGAAAAGATTCGTTTAATGCAAAATTTGCTAATAACGAATTGTAATGAGTATTATAAGCCAACACATCCAGAATGCTTGAAAGCCCAGATGCTTCGAAATTATAATCGGCAAATTCAGGCGTTTGAGCTAGAAAAGTTTTAAGATTATTTTTAATATTGTCAAAATCTAACTCAGTAGATTTTATAGCCGTTGCCATTTAATTTCTCCTGTTACGCTGTTATCAACGCTATGTCTAAATAAATTTCAGCATCATCATCGTAAGATATAAAACCACCTGCTTCGGTTATCAAATTATCTAGATTTTCACTTACAATACGATCGCCCGTGAACTCTAGTTCTGGTGGAGCCGGATTAAAAGGAGGATCACAGATCTCTGAACCACCTAATACCAACTGCAATACATCTATAATACCAGTATTAACAACACGAAATTCTATTAACACTTTTATTTTATTGTAATCTGGTTGAGAAATTACTTTTAATTTTAAAATTTTAACTCGTGGTTCATAACGAGTAACCGTATTTTTAATTCGTGATGCTATTTCATTACCAGTATCAGCATCAGCAAGTTCAAACAAAAGACCCGACAAGTTAGCACCGTATGCTGGTCGATAAGGTTTTTCAAATCGATTTGTTAACAGTAAGTTTTTTAACGCCTGTTTTACAGAAGCGGCATCAGTTTTTCTAAACACATCACCATCAGTTGCAGTTCTAGCACCAAAGGTTAAGTCTATATCAGAGTACGGTCGGATCTTGGTGACCCGAGGGCTCGATGATAAATTACCGTCTTCTTGATTAATTGCCATTAATAAACCATTTTTCTTTTATTTATACTAATCAGGTAAGATTTCTAGAAATTCGTTCTTAGTTTGCAACACACCATTATATTTTGTTTCAATATCATATTTATAACTTACTTCAAAAGTCACTGGGACAACGGGTGTTTCTACAACGATTTGAGATGTAAGATCTCCGTTTGGATCAAACGTGTCGTAATCTAACGTTATCTTATCATAGTTGATATAATCTTTCCAATATACCGCGAGATCGAATGTTTTTCTTGGATCAGTTTTACCTGCACGATCCACTAGTTGATATACAACCGCTTGTCCTGTTCTTCTCAATTTAAGAATGTCGCCAGGTCTTTCACCGATGTAATTTCCCGAAGGATCAAACGCGGGATTAGGTTCGTAGATACCTTCTGAAACTATCAGTCGATGTTGTGCGTACTCTTGGTTGCTTACCACAGTCTGCATAATTTGTGCATGAAGCACAAGATTTCTTGCTATCTGATCTAGGTCAGGTGGCCCGTTAAATCCTTCATTGTATAACTTTTTGATTTGAGTTCTAGATCCTCTAGCGCCTAGAAACTTTGCCATACTAATGCCTGGGCCTAGTTTCAATTTGGACGTAACTTCTTTACCTGTGGGATCATATTTTGGATCAATCAATAACTTCATTTCTTCACCTTGAACCTTTTACTTCTATTATCTACAGGATTGTTACCAAGCAATTCAACACCAAACCGTATCGTTCCATCTTTGTTCGCTGAACGACCAATATTCTTAGGTATCGTCTTGGAGAAATCTTTGTTTAATAACTCTTCGCTTACTAGATATCCCGTAAACTTACCATTGTTTAAATTACTAGGTGATCTAATTTTAGATCTAATCTCGTGAATATCAGGATCAAAGTTGAACAACTCCTCATACTCATCAGACTTCATGATCTTCTCTTTCAGTTTAGGATCCACCTGTACGTTTCTAACACCATATGAACCAGTGGCTAACATAAGTTCAACAACAGCAGGATTAGGAAGAGGAGCCTTCGGAGGTACTGGAATGAACGGCATGATACCAGGTTTTGGTGGAACACCGACAGGAGGTGGTCCAGGCGTAGTACCTCCACCTTTGACTGCTGTTAATGCTGCACCTGCTCCTTTTGCATATCCAGCACCGGCTGCATAAATCGCATAATCACTATGCCATGCTTCGCTTGCTTTACCCACCAAACATCCATAGAAAGTTGCCAAGTTAGTTACACCACCCGGCAAACCACCGTATGTTGCTCCGTAATAATCAATAAGAGGACCACCAATGGTGCCTTTGTGCCCAATCATACTGATATGTCGTGCAGTAATGTTAGCAGTACCAGCAGCACTTGTCCACTCTGAAACCGCAGATGTCACCAAATTTGTTCCTGCGGTGACTTCTATTTTAGCCTCACTGCGAATATTGGTGTTGCCTTTTGCTAGTACATTATGAGTGTCTAACATAGTTTCCGAGTTAGGACCGATCACCATCGCTCCTCGTGACCCTCTGACAGTGTAGTTCTGATCACGATTGACTACTTTGGTGTGACGCCCTTTAATGTTCTCTATCTTGTCACCAGCCACCTCTAGATTATAATTGCCGTCTACATCTACATTGAAATCGCCCGCAACACGTAAGTTAACATCACCCTTGTAGATTAGATTGCCTTCACCTTCTACTATCACCGTTGCGTCACCGCCCGTGACTTGAACTGTCTGTTTCTGAGATGATATCAAAACACTACCGTCAGCACGAAGTTCCATACCAGCACCAGACCGATGCTTGATAAGAATGCGTTCACCTCCAGGAGTATCATCAATCTCAATGACATGACCGGACTCAGTTTCTTGTACTTGATTGAAAGGGTACACAGAAGGTTTTTGATCTGGCAATTCCAAATCTATGCCTAATTCACTACCACCTAATCCTAGATTATTTACTTTAGAACCTACAGCGGCTTTGTTAACACTAGATCCAAAAAAATAATCTCTCTTAGGATATTCTCCAGTAGGATCTACCATTCCATCTATAGTAACACCTTCGGTATCTTCTTGACCTTCATTTAGATATCGTTTTCTTCCCGAGAGGTCGTCAATCGTATTAGTCATTGTTTTTTCCAAATCTAGTTAATACATAATCAGGCACATCAAATCCAGGATCAACATTCTGACCGATTTCATCTACGTCACTATGCCCTACAATTTTAATGCCCGGATATACATTATAGAACGATCTACAGAAATGATCAAAGGTGTTTATTTGACTGCGTGTCAAAGATTGTGCGGATATAAAATTAGCAGCGTTAGGTGTTCCGGTTGGTGCATTGATACCACCAACAAAAACAAATGCTATTGTATTAATATCAAATCCTGGCGTATGTTCTCCATCTAAACTAACTGGGCGACCTCTTTGTAAAGAACCATCTCTACGACATACGTAATGATAACCAATACCAGCTAATCCAGCAGCGAGATGCCATCCATTAATTTCTTCTGAACCTATGTTCTTATTAGTATGAGTTTCAGTCCAATGAACAATCACCGTATCTACTTCTCGTTTAATAATTCCAATTTCAGCCTGAAGTTCTTCAACAGATGAGATATAAGGAAAGACAGGATTACCTTCACCATTATTCCAATATTGTTGATAGGTACCGATCTGATATGGATCCGGAAATATTACTGTGTCGGGTGGCAATTTTGTGGAGTTTGCTATTGTAGTATCAATAGATTTAATAAATCTTACTATTTCTGGATATGTTAAACCACTATTGTCTTGTAGGATTCTAATAGCAGCACTTTCATCAGCAGCATCGCCTTGTGATAATAGTATAACCTGTTCTACATTTTCATTAGAGATTTTTGGTGCAACTTCTTTAATCTTCTGTCGGATAGTTGTTAGTGTTTCAGTACTTAAACCTTGCACCATTCCAACTTGAGAACCTTTGGCAATTTTATTTGAAACCATTCCTTTGTATTCTACAACACTTGCGGCGTAATCATTCCTAGCAGATGTAGCATTCTGTGTTGCAGTTAATACTGTCGCACCGTCTTTGCCGCCTGACAATGTAGTCAAATCAGTCTTAGCACCCTCAAGATCTTGAACGATCTCATTAGCCTTTGTTATGCGCCCACTTATATCAGAAATCGCGTCACTGTCTACATATCTCATAGCCTGATTAAAGTTGTCTGAGTCCTTTTCGAACATAGATCCGACACCGCCAGCTACGCCGACAGTTGTGACTCCCGCTGAGGTTTCATCAGGAGAAACTACAAAGCCGCCCATCCCATCGGAGACTTCATTGGTAATATCAACCAAGGCAGGATTAATAGACGTAATTGTTCTATTTAAGTTCGCGGTACTAGCTAACGCAGAACCCACGGTGCTTCTAATTTCATCTGTTACTGATTTTAACGCTGTTGTTGAAAGTTCACTGATCGACGTAGAAGTAAACGCACCAATCTTACCGGCAGCCAAATCTTTACCCGCAGACAACAAGCCCTCGGGCGACACATCCGTGACAATATTTTGAAGTTCGCCTTTAAAGTTAGCCGCAAGATCGGCAGGATTTAAACTAGCGCCCAAACCTGTGATAATAGACAGAAGCCCACTGATTGCACCTGATGTAGGATCTGCTTCAAGAGAAGCTTTTATTGGAGTTACAATTCCCGTCTCAGGATCAGGATCACTATATTCGATTTGAACTTTAGTGCCGAGTTTAGATAACAAACCTTCAACAGCACCGTTTATCATATCAGTGCCCATATTCTTCAGAGAGGTAGTGTCACCATTCAAAAGTCCAACCGCAGTATCTTTTGCATCAGACAGTTGATCTTTATAACCGTCAACCTTTGAAGTGAGATTCTCCATCCCACCTTTGATTTGACCCGCTACTTGCCCACCGATAGAAGCTTTGGCATCAGTGAATGTACTTACTGCTTCTTGCGCTTTAGCATCAACGTTATTTGTAGACACTGCACTTGAGGCTTTGTTAACTGTTTTTTTCAGTTCTTCCGAGAAAGTTTCGGTGGCATCATTAGCCTTTCTTTGGGAAACATTAAGGATCTTGCCTGTTTTTGGATCAACTACTTCTGGCATTATACTAAGACCTCGTCATATGCTCTTTGGGCGATTTGATCACTCTGAGATGCGCTGTTAAGATAATATTTATTAAAGACCTGACTAGCATCTTTAATGTTGTTTGTTACGTTTAGTTTTGAGTTGGTTAAATTGAATCTAGTACGCAATTCAAAAAGAACAAATTGTAATTGAGTAGAATATAATTTCCAGTCTACAGCCGGTCTATATTGTTGCGAAAATCTTAACAATCCAATGTAACGACTTCCTATAGAAGGATCAATTGACCATTGAGCAATTCCTGTATTAGACACTCCACCAAATGTAACAAATGAAGATATATTTTCTAAAGCACCAGTGATAGCAGCGGCATGAATTATTGTATAACCATTGTCAATAAAAAACTTCATAGATTGTTGTCTTCTAATACCAACACCAGGATTAGCAAGATCATCCTTTGCAATTTTTGCTATAACTACGTTTTGTATTCGTTTTTGATCATATTCGAATGAATTTTCAGACGAGCCGCGTTGTTCTTTTTGAATAGATGTGGGCAGTTCAGTGTGTGGCAAAGATCCAAGCACTAATGGTATTTGCGATGACATTCCATCAAGAAAAATACCGAACACAAAAGCACCTTTGGATAACTGTGGTATTCTTCCGATACCAGATGAACCACCTTCTGTAGTAGGAATCAGAACTTGAGCCCACGGTAAATCCTTTTCAGGAATCTCTCCTGTATTGGAATTATGAACACCAGTGATACGAATTTTAACACGACCCTCTAGTCCAGCAGGAGGTGCCGAATTAATCACATAACCCAAAAACCAACGGTTATCATCTCCATAATAATCTTTCTGTATAGGTCTTAATACGTTCATTCTATTGCGAAATCTCTAGGTAATTCGCCTATTTTAGTTAGACGCAATTGTGAAAAATGAGTGTTGTCTTTAAAAATATGATTGATCGCTAAAATGAAATAGTCGCCACTCTTACGTTTATCTATCTGTTCTATTGCGTCTTTGTTTTCAGATCCTGCTGCGGAATTCAAAAACAAAACACGAATTCTGTTACCAGTCGATATTTTAGCAGAAAATATCAAACGCCCTTCAATACCAATGTCTAATATATTCTTTTTAAGAATAGATCTTATTATTTTGTTTTTAACTTTCAGTTTAGATTCGATGATGTTCTTATCTTGATCTACAATAACTGCTTCATCATGATAACTAGAAAACTGATTGTAAGTATTAGATGATGTTATCTGAAAAATGTTTAATGAATTATATTCGTCAGAAAGTTTATCACCAATTTTTAAAGTAGGATCATATATGGTCTGTACAGTGTCAGATGATATAAGATCGGTAGAATAAAACTCATCGACTATATCACGAATCGAAATATGTGCACCAGAACTAATACCTGTACCAGCGTCTAAATTGGAATAATAAGATCCTACATTTCCATTTTCATATTGAGATAACATGTTATCAGCATTTGCTTCGTTGTAGGATATAACACTGTAATAAGGTCTTTTCAAATCGTCTTTGGCATCAACGCTAGAAATTGCATCACTATAACGCAGAGGAAACTTTTTATTAACAACATCAACTTTCATTAAACTGTCAAAATCAGACAGAATTAAATTATTACTCCACAGTATTGAACGCAAATATATTGGACCACCCGTTCGCGTAGTAGCACGATCTTTGATCCAACTCACTGCTTGAAGAGGACTCATATAAGGAATAATGATCTTCCTATCACCTTGAGCAGTACCCTCAAAGTCTCTACGGACCACGGTTTTGCCCAATTCAATAGAACATATTTGCTCGATGATTTCTTCAATGGGTGCAGTATACGAACGACTTAATTGTTTTATAGAATCAATGTAAAGATGATCCTCAATTAAATTTAGAGATATGATCTCAGAACGTTCGTTCATCTTTCGTGTACTATTGACCTTCCCCACAAAAAAGAATTTAGTGAATGTGGGTTCGTTAAGATCGTCTGGTGAACCCAAGGTAATACGAAACTTTTCAGTACCCGCCATCGATAAGGTGTCTCTCATTCCAAAATCATCTACAAAAATAATCGTAGCATCTATATAAGGCTTGGCAAGATGTTCAAAAATTTGAAACTCTACCAGATTGCTTCTGATATCAATTTCAACATCATTGCCTTCAGATCTGGATGATATAAGTACTGCTTCTAATATACTAAATGTTGTCTGAGACATTATTGATTACCGAGTATCGACTTGTATTTGCCTACGACATTTCCGATCAATTCTTTTTTGATGATACGTATTTTTTTCAGTTTATCATTATCTTCGATAAGTTTGTCTAAATTAGTAATTGCAATTTTGGGAGTTACTACTACTTGTGTATCTACACCTTGTTCGTTGTATAATGGAAAATAGAGATAATCTATAGGATCACCTTGACTATTACGATACTCATAAGTTCCGAACGATTCTTTTACAGTAGATACTAAATTATTCTCAATAACTACATTGTCAGAATCTGTATAACTTATCAGTCCTCCTGCAGCAGTAAAATCACTGTCTACACTATAATTGGGCGAATACACAGAAATTTCACCAAGCTGAATATTTTTACTTTTCACAATTAAAGATTTGCCATTAACGCTGACCGTTTGCCCTACTGGATATTTTGTTGAGATAGATTTACTTACACTGTCTGCTGTATAATACTCATACTCTATTTTACACGTCCAGTCTTTATGTAACTCGGTAGTGCTTAACTGATATAAATCTTGAAGAGCCAAAGGCCAACCTTGTTCCATGATAGGATCATTCATCATAAAAAACGTCCAGTCATATTCACTAGTACCGTAAAGTTGTTGCGACAAAGAATCGGGACGTTCAAAATCTTTTATCTCATATTCAATATAAGTAGAAATCTCATCAGATATGTTTTTTATATAATTACTTGATTTTGAAAGATTCTGAAAAGCGACTGGAGTAATTTCATCACCAAAAAGATACAGTACCTTCGGGAATTTTTTAAAATAATTAGACATTAATATCCATCCCTTACTTTTTGTTTGTCTAGCGTTACGATTTCGGTAAACGATAATGACACACTTACCTCAACAAAATTGCCGTCTGAAAAAAGACCTGTTGCAGTTTCGTTAAATGTAGTCTCTACATTTTTTAAGTAACATCGCTGAATCTTAAAACCAGGATTTGAATTTAAACCACTATATCTATTTTTAATTTCAATTTCAAATACATTAGGAAATTTATAACCTAAAGGAACACCTGATGTACCTAATGCTATTTTTTCAGGATAAAGTTCTTGACGAAACATTTTTACTATATTTCTAATGGCGACAGATTCTTGTGGGCTTGTTGCAATCATTTTGAAATCAAAAGTGAAATTTCTAAGATCGACCTGTTCAAATAAAGTTCTTATATTGGGCGCAGACGCAATACGTGTAGCACTACTAACAGCGGTTTCTGCTTGATCGCCAAGCCCACTACCTACAGCGCCACCTAAAATAGCGCCGGGGGCGCCTTTGAGAGAACCCGCAGCCACACCAAGAGCAGCACCCGCATTTTTTGCTACCATTTTTGCGGCTAACGCACTCGCTGTTTTTCCTAACTGACCGTTTGCATTAGACATACCAGCAAATGGATTTTTACCACTTAAGACATCCTCGCCTATTCCACCCATGACACCCAGACTCGCACCTTTATATTGTGCAACGTCTGAATATTTTAGAGATTTTTGAAGCGGTAATGTTATTGTTCCATATTCTTCGCCGCCAGTATTATTTTCATAACTCACTAATTCTGATTGTTTGACATTACTATCTTCTATTATTTGTTTTTGCTCTTTAGATGATACCTGTTCTTCGCCCAAAGATTCTTGTGTTTGACCAAATGCGCCTGCAGCCAAATCTACAACAGCATCTTTTGCTTGATCGTATATTTTTGAAAATGATTCGCCTATATTGCCAAGAATGTCTCCAGCTTCACCATCAATTTTGATTACCCGAAAAATTATTTTTGCAGGATAATTGTCTGACATGTTTAAAGGATAGAAAAAGTTTCGTGTAGCATCAAGATCAATCTCTTCATCTTCGGGAGCTTCTTCCTCATGGAGAACGGTTTCCTGTTCTTTGGTGTTAGGTTCTTCTTGATCACCGAAAATTGCTCCTTTTACGGATTCAATACTTTTATTCAAAGCGGAAAAGTAACCTGGTTCAGATTCGGACATTTAAATTTACTCTAAATAGTGTTTTAATAAGTTTATTTATAGTGATTTAATGGCATACTCTGGTAGATATAAACCCAAAAACCCTAAGAAATACGCAGGTGATCCTACAACCGTAATATACCGTTCCTTGTGGGAAAAATCTTGTATGATGTACTTTGATAAAAGTGGTGATATTAAATCATGGTCTAGCGAAGAAGTAGTGATACCGTATATGTACGATGTTGACAAGAAGTATCACCGTTACTTCATGGACTTCAAGGTGACATGGAAAGACGATAGCGTATCGTTGATAGAAGTAAAACCTAACAAAGAAACCACACCACCCAAAAAACTCAATACTCACAATAAGAAGTATATGACTGAAGCATTAACGTATGTCCGTAACATGAATAAGTGGGAAGCCGCTAACGAATATGCGAAGGATCGTAAGTGGAAATTTGAAATATGGACAGAAATAGAGCTAAGAGAGAAGGGTATCATGACCAAACCTTTAAAACCGCTTAAGAAAATGAAACCTTTTACCAAGAAAAAGACTAAATAACCACATGTCAAACTTATTTGCTACAGTAGAACAAGAAGCTTTTCGTGCTGGTATCAACCCGCGTACTAAACAGTCGCGTGATTGGTTCCGCAAGAAAGTGTCAAATATGCGTGTAAATAGGCGCAGTTTAATGCGAGAAGAACCTATAGTAGCTAAAAATAAAACTATTATAGGTAATATGTTTATGTTTTTCTATGATGCTAAACATAAAGATACATTACCCTATTGGGATTCGTTTCCTTTAGTGATTGCGTTAGGTCCAGCCGAGAATGGATTTTACGGTATGAATTTACATTACCTACCCATACCATTACGAGCAAAGTTTTTAGATGGGTTGATGGATATAACATCAGATAAAAGATTTGATGAGAACACCAAATTCAAAGTGACGTATTCTTATTTGAATCGCGCTGCTAACATGAAATATTTTAAACCATGTTTCAAACATTATTTAACATCACAAGTTGAAGGTAAGTTTGCAATGGTGACAGCGCCCGAATGGGAAATTGCAACATTTTTGCCGATGGCGCAATGGCATGGTAATAAAGGTCAAGTGTACAAAGATTCGAGGGATAAAATAAATGCTTAAACTAGGCACAATTGATGAGTTTAAATCTCTCGTCAGTGAAGGAAAAGGATTTGCAAAATCCAATCTCTACTATGTTAAATTTCCTACCATTGCAGGAATCAATGCATATGATTTAGGTTTGTTGTGTAGCAGCATAGATTTGCCTTCTCGTCAAATGGCTTCTACAGAAAGACAGTTGGGTGTAACTACTCAAAATGTCGTATATGGATATACTAATGCGAATATAAACGCAACCTTTACTGTGTTGAACAATCAGAAAGTGAGAGAATATTTTGAGAGTTGGCAACAATTCATATTGCCTGAATACAGTGATGATGAAGCACGTTTTGAGGTAAAGTATCCAGACCAATATGTAGCGACACTACACATTTATCAACTAGAACGAGGACAGAGTTATCCTTTATTCAGTAAAAACTTTAGTAAAAAACTAGGTCCGTTGAATCTCAATTTTGATCTAGACATTGATATTGGTAACAGTACTATTGCAAATTATCACTGGATAATTGATCGTGCATTTCCAATCAGTGTAACTAACACAGCATTAAGTGATGCAGCCGGAGAACTAAGTACAGTCTCCGTTGAATTCGCATATAAGAGTTGGAAAGGTGAAAAAGTTTCCAACGGTAAACAAAAAGCGTCTATTTTTATTAACAGATAATGGAGTAAACTATGTCATTGCCTTTGTTGAATGATACACCGAAATATGAATTGAAAATACCTTCTACAGGTAAAAAAATAAAGTACCGACCTTACTTAGTTAAAGAAGAAAAAATTCTACTCATTGCTAACGAAAGTAAAGATCCTAAATTAATTACAGACTCTATAGTAGATACTATTCAAGCCTGTACGGACAATAAAATCAAGATAAGTGAATTAACAACATTTGATCTTGAATATTTGTTCATTAAAATTAGAGCAAAGTCAGTTGGTGAAAATGTTGATATGACTATGCCTTGCAGTGAGTGCAAACAACGAAATGAAGTTTCAATAAATCTTGACGAAGTAGAATGCCCCGTTGAAAATGTTGAAAACATTATTGTCATTGACAAAGACATTTCTGTGGAAATGCAATATCCTAGTTATGACAAAATTGAAAACAGTGAAGATGAAACCGAAGCAGTGTTTAATATTATATCCACTTGTATTAAAGCGGTCTATTCAAAAGATGAAAGAATTGATATTGAAGATGAACCAAAAGAAACTGTTGTCGCATTTCTAGACTCCATGACACGAACACAATTTCAAAAGATATCTGATTTTATTCAGACAATGCCTCAGGTACAACACAGTATCATTTTTGACTGTTCATCGTGCGGCGAACATAACGAGATTGAAATTAAAGGGCTACAGAATTTTTTTTAGTATGCCTCTCCCATGAAGAGTTAGCAAATTATTTTAAAACTAACTTTTTATTGCAGAGGCATCATAAATACACTTTAACAGAACTAGATAACATGATGCCTTGGGAGCGAGAGATTCAACTTATAATGTTAATGCAGGCGTTGGAAGAAGAGAAACAGGCAAGAGAGAAAAATGGCTAAGACCGGCAAGACTTCATTATCAGATGTGGTAGAAGAACTAGAACTTCAAACCGAAGGCATGGAACGGCAGGAGAATAATCTCCGAAGTTTTGGCGAAGCGTTGAAGGCTCAAGCTCAAGCGGATGCCGCTAAAAACGCTCGTGATGATCTTGATGATTTAGAATCATCTCGTGAAAAAGGTCCGTCAGACGCGGCAACTGGAGCTAAACTCAAAGGTGGTAAATCAGGCGAAGGGTTCGCTAGTAGTTTCGGTTCTTCTTTTGGTGGAATGGCAGGAGCAGCTGCAGGATTAGGTGCTCTAGGTATGGGCATTGGCGCATTCTTTGGTGGTCTTGCACTAGGTGATGCCGCGTTATCATATGCTAATACTGACATGAGTGCTTTAAAACGCGCTATGGTAGGTCTTGGTGAAGCCTTTGATGAAACTCCCACTAAGGGATTAATCGTCATGGGCGGGTTGATGGCGGCAGGTGGCGCACTCGGCGCACTGTTTGGTCCTGGTAAATCAATGAAAGCAGGTTTTGGTATGTTTGCTATCGGTGCAGGCATCGGTGGTTTCTTTGCGGGTCTTTCGTTAGGTGCGGCTGGTATTGATATTTTAAATACAGATGCATCTAGTTTAGTTCCTGTGATGAAAAACGTTGCCGAAGGATTAGGAGCATTTGCAAGTAATCCAGGTGCTCTTGCTGTTCTTTCAGGAATGCTTGCTGCTGGTGGATTGTTTGCAATGGTGCCGGGTGGTTCTGGTGCTATGGTGACAGGCATGGCGGCTATCGGTATTGGTATTGGTGCTTTCTTTACTGCAATGGGCGCAGCATCAGCAGCAATCAATTTAATGGGTGCTGATGGTTCTGGTTTAAAGAACCTAATGAAAAATACCGCAGAAGGTTTAAACGAACTAACTAAAGTAGACTATTCAAAGTTTGATGGATTTTTATCAGCAGCCGGTAGTGTTGGTGCTGGAATGCTTCTTTTAATGGGAACTAGTGGTATTGGTCAACTCACACAATCTCTAGGCAGTTTAATGGATGCTATTACGCCAGGAGAAAACAAATCAATTTACGAAGCTACGGCCGAAGGCTTAACAGCATTGATGGATGTAGATTATAGCAAATTAGATAATTTCGACAAATCAGCTGACGCGCTGGGTCGTTTTACATCAGCCATAACCAAACTAGGAGATGCCGATTTAAGCGACTTAAAGAGTAACATTGATGAAATTGGATTGGCTACCGCACACGCAATACCATTATTTGATAAAATGTGGAACGGTGGTAAAATGGGTGATGGATTCTTTGACGGATATCCAGAAATGGATTTTGGTGGTGGATTAAAAGCATTGCCTATGAAAGAGATTGGTGAATCTTTAAATGTAATCGGATCAGGTATTAATACTCAGCGATCTGATGCCATTGCCGCAAACACTGATACTGGTGGCGGTGGCGGTAGTACAATAATCAATAATGTATCATCGCCGACTAATACACAAATACAAACACAAATTGGAACTGAAAGCCCTCAGTTGGGTTCTGTGACACATGGAAACGGGAGTCAAGCAGACGCTTACGCGGCAGCTTAATCCCACTCTTTTAACCAATCTTCTAATTCGCCTTTCTTCTTTTCGACTGGTCGTTTTTTCCATTCTACGGTTATTTCACCCGATAATGTTTTATCAACCAAACCTCTAATATGTGCCGAAACTGTAGTGTTATTAGCGACACACCATATTTTAAAGGCTTTATAGGTTTCGATATCAACTAAAAAATTAACTAGTCTAGTTTTATCGTCGTGATATGTTTCTCTACGTTTTCTCATATAGTTTCCGATAAAAAAAAAGGGGAGCGAACTCCCCCTTAAATAAACCGCTGTTTATATTATTCTTCAGCGGCTAGTTTAGCAAAGTAAGACATAGTATCATCTTCATCAGCTTCAGCAGTTGCAGCAACTACAGGTGCTGCTGCGGTTTTCATTGGTGCAGGTTCTGCCTGAAACGCCATATCAGCACGTTGTGGAGTGACTACTTGACCAAGTACCAAAGCTAATCTAGCAGACAACTCATCATAAGTCTTGTAACTTGCAGGATCAGAAAATTCGTTAAGATCATACATTCGATCATAAATTTCTCTAAGTTCATCTTCAGATTCTGATAAAGAAGACACGGCCGCAAATTCTGATTTATCATAATTGCGATACCCTTCAACATTACGAATCTTGAGTTTGAACGATGCGCCTTCCCAGAGATCAAAAGGATCCACCGGTTGTTCGTCTTGAAAAGACGGTTGCATCAAATCCATGATTTTATCGTGGATCTTTTTACCATAGACAAACAAGAACACTTGTCCTTCGTTTGCTGGGTTACTTGGGTCACTCTGCACGATTACGTTTGACACATAGTGTAATCGACGCTTGCGTTCACGTGCGATATCCTTATCTCGATCATCACCAGAGTTCCACAGTTTAGAGTTTGACTCTGATACTGGGTCTTGTTGACCAAGTGAAGTCAATGACTTCTCGATGTACCATTGTCCGGTTGGACCTTTAAACCCATGATCCCAGTATCTTGCCCAAGGGAGATCAGAACCTTCTGTAGCAGGCAGGAACCGCAACACAGCATAACCATTGCCTGCCTTATCGACAGTAGGTTTCCAGATGCGATCATCTACATAAGATTTCTTTTCATTGTTACCGCTTTCACCACCCGCAGCTGCGACTAGTTTAGCGATGTTACTTCCACGATTGCGTTTTAAATTGTCAAATGACATAATTGTATTTCCTTGTATTTACAGTGTATTTCAGATTATCCACGTTATTCATAATGTAAGTGTATATAGTACACCATTTAACCTCTGGTGTCAAGAGGTATTTAACCAAGAGGCAATTCATTACCACGAGGTAAAAAGTTTAGACGCCGAGCTTCGGCTTCTATTTTTTCTTTTATTGGTTCCGAGATATATTTTTTAACATCCTCCACTTCTAGATTATTTTTTTCACAGATATGCACTACAGCGTCAATGTGTGAAAGTTTAGTTTTAACCACCGTTTCCTCTATCATGCGAGTAAACTTTGCCTTTGTTAACATTAACTCGCCTAGTTGCATTCTTCTTCTCCAGTGTAAAGACCTATGTCACGATAAATGTGCCCTTGAGTTCTTTTCATTGTGCCGTCCTCATTATAGGCATGGCCTACAACTAACCATTTGGTTTTAAATTCCATTTGTTCTCCGTAGTTTATATCAGCCCAAATTCCATTACTGAGATAAGATTGCATATTTTTAACATATGTATCAATTCTCTGAAACTCAGAACGCTCGTTTCTATCACTTGAACTGGCTTGTCTTTTTATACTGACTAGTAATGTCTTATTAACTTTTAACCATTCTTTAACCTTTTTTGGTGATATCCAATGTTCGTCAGGTAAGTCCCGAATTGATTCGTGTATAGCAAGATTCTTAGCAGGGCCTTTTGCAGCACGTGCCTTAGCTAACCGTTCCGTGGCGGCCGCCTTTTGTTCGTCGGTCATCGGTTTACGAGTTTTACGTATTTTTTTACGTGTAAACTTTTCCGGTTCTTCGTATCTTTTATTCATTGGACACCTTCTCAAAATAAATTCTTACGTAATATTTACGTGCCACTGCTAGAATGAAAAGTATCGATGTCATGAAAAAAGTCATGGTTAGTGCAGTCATCTCGATGGATAGACAGAACGCAATCAATACATAATTTAAAGGAAAGTTTACCAACGTCCCCAACACAGTATCACTAAATGATTCTTTAAGAGCTTGTTTATTGACCACTTCTATACTCTTCGTTAGCGTCTACGATTGCGTCTAGCAAAGGAGAATTAGTAGTGATATATCTCAAAGCCGACATGTCTTTCGGCAGACAATGCCCACCGTATCCAAACTTACCGTCTGGTCCTGGCACCTGTGAGTGCGACTTACCAATGCGAGGATCAAGTGCGATAGCGTCAATCATGCCATCAAACCCTTCAAATCCACACTCTTTATAGATGTTATACATCTCATTGAAGAAAGTGACTCGGGTTGCTAGGAAACAATTCTCCACATACTTAGAGAACGCTGCTTGTTCTAGTGTCAGGTAACGAACTTCTTTCAGATCAGGCAAAACAGGTTTGAACAACTCATCCCAGAACCGACAGTCATCACCACCGTAAATCGCAAAGGTTTGCTTCATGAACTCGTCTTGAGTTGACCGATGAATATTAGACGAACCAAGAAACTCGGGCGAGTATGTCAGATTGTAATGCACATCAAGAACAGAATCCATCGTACCAGACGCGATTATAGCAGTCTCGTGAATATCACTCAACCACAAAGGATCAACTGCTGACTTGATTAGAAACTTAGTGTCTGGGTTACACGAATAGTACTTGTCAAGGACTGCTGCAACGTTAGACGTATCACACTGACCGTCAGGAAGAGCGGGTGTCGCAACGCAAATCACAACAGCATCAGGCGGTTCGATCTGTTCATCTCGATAATAGTTGCAACCCTTTGCAGGATCGTCAATAAAGACATCCTGTTCACTAGGCAGTTGTTCTAGTGCATGGTGTACGGCTTGCCCAACGGGACCATAACCCGCTACTACGATTTTCATAATAATACCCCTAAACAAAAGTTCTCTGCGACATCTTCGGCATAACTTAGTGACTTGTCAAAACATTCTACCGTTCTAATGAAACGTGACTGTTCATATAGGTCAACCGAATAACCAAATTCACTCTTCATCACAACAGCTTCTTTTCTGCCGTTCTCTGACCAGTGTTTACTCACTTCTTCGGTAATATTCACTTTACGTTTATGTTCATCATATTTCATACCTTTGCCACCAAAGATAAGATCCCACTGTGCGTCAAATTCATTCTGAGACACTTGTTTGGGTCTCGGTTTCGATCCTTTCCCGTTCATTCCACCACTCCGGTCTATCTCGTTTAGTCCATTTCGCAAAATCTTTCTTTGCTTCCCAATAGTAATTCCTATACGATGTTAGAGAATCATCTTCAACGATACATTCAGGAAATGCTTGCATAGCAGGTGTAGGTTCAGTAAAAGGTTGAGGAGCTATTTTCACTGGCGGTATTAACAAAGCATATTCTAATTTTCTGAAAGATTCGTGTATCTTATCATATCTAAAAGTATATTCATTACATAATGCGGTCCACATATCATATAACCATTCGTAATTAGTATAACCACTTCTAGCCCACAAATTAGAAGGATGGTTGATATGACTAGCTTTATATAGTACGTGATTCATTTCACTTTCTGGATAAAAATATCGTGCGATTTTTCTACCATTAGTCGTTCTACCATACCAAAGATTACCATCAACAACTCTATGAGCCGTTGATAATAATTGAGCATATTCCACACACATTTTTACAACATGTTTGTCACAATGCATTTGAGCACATGTAACAGGATCTTTGTGCAGATAAAATATATTCACGAACTTAATCTCCTAACTATTCATTTCCTCAACGGCTCCTGTTACATCTGGAAAATGTACGCTGAGAATTTCCCACGCAATCTTAGCGACATCCATATGCTCTTTCTGAGTACCATGACCCATTCGCAACTCACAGTAATGTACCCATGACCGGAGAGTGCCGCTCATATACAATGTGGTCTCTGTCAATCCTTCGGGTAACAACGCACGAGCTTGTTCTTTAGCGATACCAGTGTTGAGTGCCATCTCATAGTAATCTTTAGCAATCTTGGACACCTCTGCTTGCATCTCACTAAAAACCTCTTGTGCCTTTCTCTGACGCTCTGTATCGTCATCTAAAGTACTTAGTTGTCTATTAGTAGGGTGTTGTTTACGTGCCTCACGTGAGGTAGTAAACGACTCGCTGACAGCATATCGTTGAGAGAACTCTTGAAACGAGAAAGACCGATGTCGCAGAATTTGTCGAGAGATATCACGAGTCGTAGTAATCTCCATGGTAATTGATACCATTTCAAAAGGAGACCAGTGACCCTCTCGGATTAAGTATCCTAGCAACTTCTTAGCGGTCTTAGTATTATTTTGATTTGATGGATTACTTACTCGGGCAGCATAAGCAATTAATTCTGCGGCGGTATTACATCCGGTGCTTGCGCTCGGTGTTGTCATACCAACTAGACTAACCTTAGTTGTCATATTTTCCATCCTTATATGTGCCTGGAATACTATTATACGCTATTACTCGTTCAAAAGCAAGTTTCAGTTCACCATCATCCAGCAATTCAGACTGGTAAATTAATTCCATACGTATCAACTCTTCAAACGCTTTTGGTTCAAAATCCTCTGGACGTAACATTTATATATCTCCTGTAATAACACGTTTTTCTTTAGCGGTGAGGTCACGAAATTTGCGTCTGGATACTGACCATTGCTTTTTGGGTGACGAAAACATGAAGGCTTCTTTAGTACCTTCTGGCACAATACCGATCAGATAACTGCCTTCAGTAATGTAAGTGTGGTTTGGGGTTGTCGGTGCTTTGTCCCAAACCGTAATTTCTTGTCTAAATCTCATATAAGGGTTATTCCTATCAAAATAAAAGTCAATACCATAGTTCCGACTGCGAAGGTTTCAACGCCTCCCATGTATTCTTCCTCAAGCTGAGAGGTTACAGGAACCCACCCGTTTCTGTTTCTGCGACGATCCTTCATACGAAATGCGCCAAAAAGATGGTGCCAAGACCAATGATTGAACACAACACAAAACCCACAAAAGTCTCTAATTCAGACTCGTACATAATCACTTCCTTCTTCTCTGGTTTCTTATAAACACAACCTACTGCATGACCAATCATTAAAACGATCTCCCAAAATCAACGTTAGACCAACCTTCACCATCGACCATCCAAGCAGTACCACACTTCTCGTTGACGACAATATCACCAACAGAAACCGAATGCATTCGGGTGAACTTCTGAATGCAAGACCCTTCAGGACCATATCCGTTACCAACATGAAACACGTCTTCGAGAGTGTCAACACCGGTGACACGTGCTACTGAGGTGAAGTGTTCCTCCATCCAAGATTCATAGTGCTTAGATCCACCCATGAATTTTACGTCACGGTGAATTGCGATCTCGGGAAAGTCACCGAAGTCGCCATCCCAACCAACTGAATTTAAATGGTCTCGGGCGTCATCTGATAAGTGAAACTGGTGAATTAAGTAAGACATAGTTCGATCTCTTATTGATTAAGTACCTATTATGACAGGTATTGAGACAAAAGTATAGTGAATTTTAGGAATACGTTATATTCCGTTTTTTCTCCTATTATCCCATAAATCGTCTCAGATTGACGCTATTGACCTTCTCTGCTTTCTTCTTAGCACGATATTCACGTTTCTTTTCACGTAACTTTTCAGCATTCTTAGCATAATATTCACGATTAGATTCACGTAACTTTTCAGCATTCTTAGCATAATATTCACGATTAGATTCACGTAACTTTTCAGGATTCTTTTCGCGATATTTACGGCTCCTTTCACGTAACTTTTCAGGATTCTTTTCGCGATATTTACGTTCATATGAACGTACCTTTTCATGATTCTTTTCGCGATATTCACGTGAATATTCAGGATGAAGCGATATTCCCCCTTTCCACATGTAATTATCTTCACCATACATAGGAGGTGGTGGAAATGCTACTGTGACATTATAGTATTTGTCCCAGCACTTTTCCTTACGATTGCCAAGCAATTTGTTTTCTAATTCAATCATCTCTTCGACAGTACCCGTTGCGAGTATTCTTCTACGCATATAGGATGGAATAGAGGTTTTGGCGAATGATTCCATTACAGTAGATGAATGAGTGTATGAATCATCTGGTGTTCCTTTATGGTATCCCAGATAGAACATACGGTTTTTAGTATCAAACCATAGGTAAACGAAAGCCTCTTTGTTTCTCATTTTGTTTCATCATAATGGTGAATTGAGTGACAGTTCGCACATAAAACATCACACTTAGCAATTTCGTTTAGCATATTTTCTTTGCTTTGTCTAGTTATATTATCGGAAATTGTAAATGATTTGGTGCTAGGATCTCTGTGATGAAAGACTAATGCGCGTGAATCATTGAATCCACATTGTATACACGAGAGATTTTGTTTATATTCTTTGAACGATTTTCTTGCAGAGGTGTTTCTTGATCTATTATATTCATTATGACAAGGTATACACTTTGATGAAAAATAGTGTTTACCATTCCTGTGAAAATGCTCTAATGTTCTAGGCAATGATTGTTGACATTGAGTACAAGTTTTGTGGGTTTTGTTTCTCATAGTGTACATTGTATAGTTTATGAAACGTTTTTGTTTCTTTTCTGATATTCTTCTTCGGATCCCGGATATCGCCAAGCCCAGATCGCCACCAAAGCCATAAAGCCACCACTCCACAGACAAGCCGTTAGATTGTACGTTGTGAACCATAGAAAGGCTAAACTGGAACTCATAACCAATATCATAGCATATTTCATTCGCTGAGGGAAGATGCGCTTCTCAACCCAATTCGTCAGGAATGGTCCAAAGTGCTTGTGATTGTATAGCCAATCGTGCATCTTTTGACTACTCTTGCTAAAGCAATAGGCAGAAAACACCAGAAAAATCGAGAAAGGGATGCCCGGTGTGATAAATCCGATATACGCCATCGCTAGTGATACCATGCCTGTGATATACCATAACGCTCTCTTAATACGGGAATTGGATACGTTTGAATCTTGTGACATATTTTTCTTCTAATCCTAATGATATCATTACATTTTTGCTGTTAGTGTTTTTCAACTGGTTATCACAGTACTTAGTCAAAGCGTTATTGTAGGTCTGAACAATGTTTGGCATATGATTGGGTTCTTTAGCATCAACTTCAGAAAACCACGAGAACATATTTTCTCGCCCCATGTGACACAGATTATCAATCTCTTTTGGTTCGTCTGTAGCACCAGCAACAACCATATGATTAGAGAAAATTTCTTTCGCCCACTCAGGCAACTCACGTTCTCTTTTTGGAACAAAGGGCGCAACTGTCTGTTTAAACTCTTCAGCAGCGGTTGACATCAGAAGTTTTGGAATAGTAGGTGACATATCATGAAAACATCCAGTGACTTTGTTCTTGCCACAGATCACATCAAAACCGTAAATAGGCATCGGATAGTTGGGGCGAGCATAACACGCAACATGCATCATCCACATTTTCTTCTCTTCGCGCATATCAATTACCGAAATATGTGCTAGATCTACTTTGTTGGACTTATAAAACTTGTTGATATGATTCGGATGATCTTGTTTGCCAGATGTTGGTAAACCACAGAAGCCTTCCATCATAGTGGACATGTAACCCTCTAGTTCAATGAACTTATCCCACATTGTGTAATCTTCCTAGATCATTGCTGATATTGATATGCATTCTAAATCCTTCTCTCACTTGATACACAAATTTTTCATCGTCTGTATCAACGTAATGTTCTCGGACGTAATTTCTCCAATAAACAATATCATCAAACTCATATAGACTAGCAGTGTCTGGATATCTTTTCTTCATGATCTGCCCACCGAACATAAAGCCCATGTAGTTCAGATAGATGTGCCCGTTGAATCCATTATTTTGATCAGTATCAAAGCCTGACATATAATGTAAATAGGCGTAAGAATGCGTACTAGGTTCTTGATGCCCTAGACCAGATGCTTTCAAATCATCTTTAATCTTTTCCCATCGTCGCATGGGTTCAGGCACCATCGGATCAAGAAACTTCATGATGGGTTTCCACGATGCAAGATACGATTTACGTTCTGCGACAGTCTGTTCACCACGAAACATTTTCTGGTTGAACGGAACTGCTTCTAACTCTTCGTGTAGATCAGCAGTCAAGTGTTTGATGGAGAGGCTGTCTAGATTTGTATTCATGAATAGTGTCTCTTAGTTTAGTTACCCAATGATCTCTATGTTCAATAAAAATCTGACCATCCGATTGTCCATCAACTGCTATTACGGTAACGAGTTGGGTAATTGGCATGCCGGTACGTTCTTCCCACATGATTGCATAAGCGGTTTCTTGACAAAAGTAGTTCTCAACAAACTTACGCGGTTTCCATTTTTTGCTGGTCTTATAATCGATGATGGAGATCTTTCCGTCAAACTCAGCAACGCAATCGACCCGACCAGCGACCCCAAGATGATCTGAGTATAAAGGAATTTCTTGACCATAAACTTTTCCAACTCTTTCATCTAACGTTTTTTTGACTGATAACACTGATGCAATCACATCTGGTGTGTAGGTACTTATCAAATGTTTCCAATCAACATTGTTGACATATTGTTCTAAACACTCATGAACCGCTGTACCACGTCTAGAAGCTCTAGAAGAAATTTTATTTGCTTCTTCTTCCCCGATTTTTGCTCGCCATTTTTTTATAGAATCTTCACTAAGAATAGATAGTACTGTGGTGATAGAAGGATAATTCTTACGTTCAACCGGATGTTCATACACACGACCATTTTCAGTGGTGTGTGCAATCATATCAGTATACCCTAGATCAACGGGTTCGTGATGAAAGTTTTTTTCCATGTCTTCTCTCAATTGCATCTATCCTTCTCCGGGTCGATCGATTCATAGGAACTTCAGCTCCTGGTGTAACGATTTGTTTATCCATACCTCTACCATCAGAGATATCAGATTCGTCGTCCACAGTCTGTGCTTTTGTTAATGTATCATTATACACTATAACTTCCATGTTGTCAAGAAGGGGTATCTTGAGTTTGTTATGATTGTGATGGAGTACAAACTTAGTCTGAGGAAACTCCCGAAAGATATCACGCCATACAGGGCGCCAGTTATTGAGCAATCGGTAGTTGTTAGTTGTTGTTCTATCACTAGACAGAACCAGATCTGTTACGCTTCTCATATTAAAATCAAATATGGTATCAAATCCATATAGATGAACTTCATCTGCTTTGTGGCGTGAAGCCGCATAGTGAACAGCCATATGCCCACAATTGAAGTTGGTGGGGTTACCAGCATAGTCTGGTACGTGTGTATAGAACTCTTTGACACAACGTGCATACTTGAGATAGAACGAACTTTGTTCATACATCCAGATGCGCGGGCGTGTACCAAGAATCCAGTCATACTGATCCAGCGCAATTGATCCTTCGGACAATGCCATCATCATCTTAAAGTCAACCATACAAGTACCAAAGACTTCATTCCGAGGAACTTCAAACGGAGGCATGTTACATAACAGTTTTATGCCGTTACGTTGTTCTCTGGTATAATAGATCGCTTTGTCGCCATTACCTAATACGTGAACAACCTTACTCATTGTTATAGATCAACTTTCTAATTTGCATGTTACCTTTCTCACCTGTCCAATGCATGGCTCTTTTGTCCCATGAATCATAGCCATCTAATAGATGTATTCTTAACCAGTTGTATATAGTTGGAGCAGTAACTATGAACCGAAGCCTAGTAAGACTGTCAACAGACATCATCTCATGAAGAATCTCTTGATCACCATTCTTTGGATTATTACTACATTCTTTCTCCCAGCGTTTCAGTATGTCGGGTACACCCTTAAACGCGACTACTCCAGAGTTGTGCCAAGGTTCGCCGCGCCGCACAGACCATGGCTGGTCTTCACACATACTCAGTTTACCATCTTGGATCGTATCAAAGATGCCACTCATATCACCAAGAATCTGAATGTCGGTGTCTAACCAACAGACTTCATCATACATCGCACCACATTCCATCATCGCACGAGGCTTATAGAACCAACCTGTGCCTTTCTGCATAGGCATATCAATCACCTTAAGGAAAGAGGAAAAGAATGGTTGTGATCGCATCTGTTTAGATACACCGAAGTCTGCGAAAACGATATTACAAGCCGGATTTTTTTTGCGGAGATTTTTTACAAACCACTCTAACTGCCATTCAGTCTTGGTGTCACAACCTGTAAGAAAAACTCTATTAGACTCTGAGGTATTCATATCCCTTCCCATAATTATGTTTAGCGGTACTACCCGTTTGATTCTGTATAGTAGAAAAGGTATCCTTAGCAATAACTGGCCACGGATAATATTCTTCTAACCATGGAAAGATTGTATTCTGCAAGTATATGTCAGTAGGTCTTGCATAGACAGAAGCATGATCAACAAGTCTTTTTGCACCCGATGGATTCAACATATATGCATGAGCACCTGGGAAGTAATTTTTACTGGTGAGATCAATTTTACCCAGAGACATAGGTTGTTTAAACGTACCATAACTAGGTGCGCCAATATTCATACAACCTTTAAAAGTTATATTCACCGGAATATTATTTAGAATTACTGCATCGTGTTCAAATATGGCTATAGTCTCATTTAACGCTATACACTTTAACCATAGACTATAGTGAGATAAAAAAGCACTCAGGACATTTTCGGGGCGACTTCCTATATCAGTACTAAAGTGACTAGTACTCATAGCCAACTTTTTAAAAATTTCATTCGGATTATCTCGCGGAGTAGTTGCTTTATGTTTCTCTATATGAAGCCCATACTTAGCACCACTTGCAATACATCTATTCGCACACTCTACACTTTGTTTCAGGTGTTCTATGGTTATGACATATGCTTTCATTGCTTCGCCTTACACGTTAAGACTATTTGCTATGACTGTATACCCAACGTTATCAGTACATCTTTCAATAATACGCCAGGGATTAATTCCTGTTTCGCAATAATTTTTCACTACATGATATAGTCTTTCGTCAGGCTTACCAAACAATACGCTTGTGTCATGAAGCACAATATACTTCCGAACAAATTTTGTGTGTAGGTCCAATTCTTTTTGAAGATGCGTTGGCTGATGATTACTATCAATCAATAGAAGATCTACCATAGAAACGCTTTTAGGGTCTGCACTAGAAATTTGCTTCCGTGTAAATTTTATGTTATTCGCTATACAGTAGTCTTCAAATATAGTCTTAAAGGGTTCCCATTTCTCAAAACTTATGTCAATTAATTCTACACTCTTAGGATTCGTTAGACATGCAGCCGCTGCACTTGCTCCTTGGTGTGTGCCTAATTCTTTGTAACTATCGCACTCTGCCATAAGACTTACCATGGCATCATGTTGTGCACAGTAATGTTCTCCATGCGCTTCTATATGTTGCTTTCTTATTTCCGAATAAAATTCGTCTAGTGTTGTTACGTGATCTAATATAGCGTTTAACATTATTGTTTTAAGCCTTTACTGCTGGTTTGTGTTTCTTTGGCTGGTATCCATTTCATGGGGTTTGGTGAAACATAGTATAGTGGGGTATAATCACTGCGGATTAATAAATCGTTCTGCATCCATCCATCTTCAGCACAGATATCTATATAGATCTTCGCAGCCTTTGGTGTCATGATATATCCTGTGCAGCCTGCCATACCATAATGACCATGCGGATGTTTGTACCAAATTTTGTGTAAGCCTTTACCAGTAGCTTCATACTCCAATTTAAACTTTAAAGATGTGAATGGATTACCTTGACCCATAATGCTACCAGTGGTAAGTTGAATAACGCTTCCATCCTCAAAATCATGTTGAGGAAAATCACCGCAACATTCGGTATCGTGTTCAACAATCACTATAGGTTCGTTGTTTTCATAACACTTATGCCATAGAGAATAATGCGAATAGAAACAAGACTTCTTATGGTTATATGCGTTATGACCCTTGAACTTATTATTTTTCTCTATGGGTAATGGATACTTTTCTTCATATGTACTTAGAGTATTCGCATTGCAGCCATCGTATAGTTCAATGTCTGGCCACCCAGAAAATGCTTCAAAAGATTTTAAGCACTCATTAGCAATTCTGGTAGAGTTAACACTAGGTGCATTATACAATAAAAATGTTTTCATTACAAGAACTTGTGCACAATTCTAAACTTCTCTACCTTCTCTAAACCTCTCAGTCTACAAAAATAGTCTTCGTGAAATATGTCTAGGTTTTGATTAGAGAAATAAAAGCGGTCTAGTTGTGAAGAAAACAGTTGCATTAGTTCAATTTTTGTGTCAAGCTTCTTGGTGATATCAACAAACATATTGGGTTGCCATGTGTGTCTAGTACTTGGCGTATAATATTCAATCAACGTAATGGCTTTACCCCTCACAGCCGCTCTCATAGCCTCACTAACTTTCCTGTGTTCAAAGTGATTGTCTTCTAATGGTGGTACGTATACAATGTCAAAGTCTTTCACCAGAGAATCAAATTGACCCACTAGTTGCCATTCGGTCATATCTGATATAGACTTCACAGCACTATTAGTCGGTACCATATGATTAACATATGAAAACCTTTCCCAGAAAGAAATTGACTCGGAGAATCTTTCACTACCGGTAGTGTTATCATTGTCACCCCCAGCGCTTAATGTGAATACCGTATAGTAATCATGAGCTTGATGCATGAGAACAGTACCAGACATGCTATATTCAGCGTCATCAGGGTGGGGAGAAACAATCAGAGTTCTCGGAAATACTTCATTCATAATGTAGTCTCATATAGAGGTTTCATAGATTTAAAAGGTTTACCATTATATATTCGTATGCCATGGCGTCTAAAATAATCACGAAGATCTTCGGAGATATCGTTCTCTTCACCTTTCATAACGTAATTATTGGTGTCAAAAATTGTTACTGTCTGATCAGTATGTTCTATAGTGCATTCACCATCGTTTACTATCCAATCTTTTATCTCTATTCCTTTGTGTGGCAATATTCTTTTGGCCCAGCTAGCAATTATACTAGCTAGTATACTGTCTTTTGCCTCGGTTGTCAAGACTTTTGGATAATAATTTTCCTTTACTACCACACAAGGACTACCCATGGCAAGACTTCCACTCGGAATACTTTTAGTAACAATAGATCCTGTTCCTATAACACAATCGTCACCCACAGAACAGCCTGGCAATAAAATACTTCGTGCAGGAAACCATACGTTAGATCCTATACTGACAGACTCAAAGCTGTACGGAAATCCCTTGAGAGGATCTAACCATGCACCATGACTCCATATAAGACAATCTGCACCAATACCAACACAATCACCAATGGTAACGCTTTCACTCGGGTTAATAACGACCCCTTCAAAAATTCCTACACTGTTCCCTATGGTAACATCACTACTCGGCCCGTTACACCCGCCACGTCCAACCTCAGAGGCGCCAGGCATCCACAAATAGTCACCTGCGATGAAATTGTTGCACGTAATTCTAACCCCCGCACCGATGTAAGAATGTTTCCCTAGTGTAAAGGTATTACATTCTATGATTGCATCAGGCGAAATGTTTGCGGTCGGGTGCACTTTAATCTCATTTGCTTTAATCATATTAAACCTTTTTTGCTATAGCGGAATAACCACCTGGACCACAATAGATGTTTTCCATATTTAAATCAGTGCAACTGTATCCATGAAACATAAAAAGAAACTCCCACTGATCTCTGGTCCAACGAATAATGTGAGTAGGATCGTTTCGTGAAACTTCTAGATGATAATCATCCTCACCATCTAAACATATAGGCACCCTAAACACTATGGTATTCGTCTTTAGGTTCGCCAATAATTCACTCAGATCATCAATCTCCATATGTTCAAATACATCCAGAGCCGTCACTATATCATATTCCATGGAAATGTCAAGCGTTTTTGAAACATTTAATCCTTTTTCTTTTGCTTGTTCCACTGCCCAATCACTAATATCAACCCCTCTTGCATCATATCCTTGGCTAGAAAAATACTCTACTAGATGACCAACAGAACATCCAAAGTCTAACACCATACCCTTTGGTTCAATGGCTTCAATAATATCTGCACCGGTTAGATACATTTTCTTCTTATTGGATTGCATGTAATCAATGTAATTACCTGTCTTGTAATAATTTTCATCATACATCATGCAAAGTTCCTATCGTCATCATCCATTGGTTGTGCGACTGTGTGAAGCAATCTGTTGTTGTTATAGTATAAACAAGTACCACATCCTTTGGTGGTATTCCAATCAGATCCATTATTACCTTTCACCTCATATGGATAACCATACTTGGCGTAATTCAGATTACATTTATCCCATATAGCTTTCACATCAGATGCACTGCCCAGAGAAAAGTTTAGATCATATGTGCGGTGTTCTAGTACGTGACTGGTGCATATGTACACCTGGTAGTCGCCACCGGTCTCAGGGTTGGGAGCTATGTAAGGGCGTGTTAAACCCACGTAACAGCCGTCTGAGAAGGCGTGTGTGTCCTCCCACACGTCTTTTATAAAAAACTTATCCAATGAGTCAAGTGTTTCTATGATAGGACGATATGATTTTTGAATCTCAACTTGTGCACCTTCTACTAAGGCATTACCTGCTATTCTACAGAATTTAATAGATGGGTTCAACTCAATGAGACGTGCGATCTTTCGTATAGACTCAGGCGTTGTGCCTTTGTATGCTCTGCCTGTCCTTGAGAGAATATCTGCCGTCCCTGTCGTTTCATAGATTATGTAAGACAATCCGATTCTATCTGTCGGAAATGATCCAAAATCATAATCTTCAGGCGTCTTACCTTCATCTAATTTAATCAGACTCACCCGAATCCAATTAATATAACGATATACCGATGGATCCAGATGTCTTTCAAGTTTCTCAGTATTTGTGATAATTCCCACATCCATACCTAACGTACCAGCGAAACGAATCACATCGTTAATATTCCTATTATTGTCTTTATCACGATACAGCAAAGGATTACCTCCACCACTGATCTCAAGAGCCTTGGCACCTAGTGCTTTGAATTGAGTGAGCATCTCTTCTATCTGAGGGAATGGCATATAGGACTTGAGTGGTCTTGCAGCAACCGAACAGAATGGGCAGTCTGAATCACACATCTCCATTGGTGCTAGTTGAATATTGATAGGTTTGAATGTATCATCATATTGAATAGCATGAAGAACATCCGTGTGTTGGAGATACTTATCACCCCATGTAGAATAACGTTGTGTCTTTTCTTCGTAGTTCATATTGATTTCATTAATTGGATTGGATCTTGAGTGGGTAGTTTGTCTTTAAGAAAGAAATGTACGAAATGGCATTGTTCTATTTGTGTATTAGCAGTATATAAACCATTCCAATGATGAGAGAGATGTTGTGTTGGTATATTATATTTGTTTATGAAATAGTTTAGAAGTGTTTGATCTGTTGACCATTTATAGTTGGCTTTACCATCTACAAAGTCTTTGAACTCTAGTCTATTCAGAAACTGTGATGCTGATTGATTCTTAAGATATGGTATAAAGGATTGATTGATCAGCATCATACCCATATTAAAGAAATGATTGGTTGGATAATTAGGAATAGAATTATATTGCATTCTAGCATAGTTTCTAATCTTATCTTTGTAGACAAGGGTCGTTGGCATTTCTTGTTCTAATACTGCTGCAAATGCATGGTTCGGATCTTGGATTTCAAATATATTAGGTGAATTGGGTCTAATGTAGATATCAGCATCTATAATGGCAATGTTATCGTATTGATTGAGAAGATCAAATGCATTCTCTTTCTCGTAGATAGGCAGATAACCACCGTGTTTTGATGTTGATTCTTTGGATCTATTAGAGGTGAATGGATCTGGTTGAATTCTGAGAATAGGTTGTGTCTGTACAATATGTGTGATATTGTGTTGTTGGGCATATTCTTTGACTGAATGAATACAATGAGTATAAAGAGGTGTGTTCTTCGATTGTCCGAGATTGACCTGATATATTAGATTTTTCATTGGTAGTCTCTTAGATTAAAATCAGTACCATGCATCTTCATTAGATCACGATCATGATTCGTATACACCAGAACTTCAGTATCGTCAACTAGAAAATCACAATCATTGCAATACTGAGTATAGTTACCAGATCTATGAGACTCACGCAGTGCTTCGTAGGCTTCTCCTTCAACGATTTCTTGGATGGTGTTTTCGCTGGTGTGTCCGAGGACTGCTTCTTCATCTCTACCGAGGACTTGGCAACACGGGTGAACAGCACCTCGTTTACCATCATTGCCACCAGCACGAATAACAACGTCAGGACTAAAAGGCCTGCCACAGGTCTTTACCTCACCCTTACGTTGATTTGTTGCACCAACGTCATATGCACCAGACCAATTGTGCATCTTCCAGATCTCAGTCTTGACATCCAGTGCTTTGACAATTTGTTTGTAGTGGCTGAGTTCATGGTCTATGTTGGCGTTATCGGTTATAAGATGATACGTAGATACTACACAATCAGATTGTGTGTCAATAACATATTCACGCATGGACTTCACCTTATCCCATGTGTTCATAAATGTACCACCAATCCTATTGTACATCCACTTATCGTATTGTTTCCAATCATAACCAATCCATGAGAACCGATAGAAGTCTAACCCGGCATCAACACAGTCCATCATGAACTGCCCTTCCATACGATAACCATTAGAGAAGATGAATGCCTTTGCACCATACTTCTTCACGATCTCAATGTATTTAGGCAGGTTGCGATTGAGTGTTGCTTCACCACTACCATCAAGATTCACAATACGTAGACCATGTTGTGCACAATCGGCTACGTTATTCTCAAACTCTTTGAGTGTCATCTTCTTGAGGAAGTCTTTGTGCCGTCCACCGGTGCGTGTGTCTTGAGGGCACATGCTACATGAGTAGTTACAACCACCGTTGACTTCAATTACCGCTCTATCAATGATCATTTAATGATTCCATAATTATCTTTTTGTATCGTGATACTCTTGAATCCATGTGATTCAGATTCTTGGGTAAATTATTTAAATATGACCATATATTATTATTTGGATCATTCGGTGTTTCGAACTGTACACCTTGTGGATTGTGAGTGTTTACAATGGCACTATGCCCGAGTGCAATCACAGGTTTCATAAAGTTTTTACACAGGTACTGCCACATACCGTCATAGTATATAGCAAACCTACAATTCCTTATATGATAGTAAGCCTCACGTACAGGTGTCCTGTATGTCAACTCAACTAAATTATAACCCCTATTGCGTAGAATGTCAAGTATTCTTTCCCAATCATCAACACCGAACGACCTCTTCCATTTAGGTGGTGGTTCTGCATTAAATAGTGGTCGCCAAAATACTACCTTGTTTTGTACTATTTCATGAGGTAAAGGCCAATAGTGTGGATCATATATCCAATTTGATATACCATCAAGTACTGCTAATGGACCTTTCTTGCGTTGAAAACCACGATGTCTGATACGCCATAGTTCTTCATCGTAACCATTGAAAATATGATTGACCTTCACAACATCTTTATTGTAGTAGAAACCATGGAGATAATCACATCGTTCTATGATAGTTTCAGGGTCTTCGGGATGATGTAGGTGATCTACATCATGATCCCAATGAACGTTCATTTGAATTTGATCTCTGTTTGCTAGATGAGCTAGCATATGCACCGAGTTCAATCCAAATAATATATCACCAACACCTGGCGTACCTTTCCAATCAACTGAGTTATCGGGTGTTAGGTAGAATGGAAGGTTTCGCAAAGGATCATGATATAGTTCCCACTTCATCTCTAGTGTTGTGCTAAGCCTTTATTTAGGAATTGACTTGGGACATTTCGTTTCATTTAATTTTCTTGACCACATTCACAAGATCATACTCTGCAAGATCTTCATCTTCCCAATAGTCATCATCAATCGCCTTGGGCTTGGTTCTTTTGACAGCAAGTTCTTTCTTCACTCGTTCTGTTTTGTAACGATTGTTTTTCTTATTACTTGGATCAAATCGACTGTACTTAGCCATGATATTATTTACCTTGTCCTCTGTATTTTTTGTAATTTGCTTTCTTTCTCTTATTCATAGAGGACGTGTTGAAGTGCCCTCTACCAATAGAAGTTCCTTTGGGTTTGTGTTCAACTTTTTTAGTGCTGATGCTCTGTGCCATTAGATACTCTCCAACCTAACCATCAAACGTTCAGCACGATTAGTCACTTGCTTGTACCATCGTGAGTCACGACCTTCAACTGCTGCTTCCTTCCATTCATTAGCAATGAGTGCTGCATTGAATTTCTTGAACTTAGACAACCGAGGTCTGCCCATGTTGAACATCATGTTGACCACGACCTGCTTGACGGTCTCGGGAAACTCTTCAAAGACCCCTTTGCCGTATAACACATGACACTCACTGATTGAGGTGTCAAGGTCTTTTTCGAAGCATTCCCATACTCTCTCTTCGGAGACTGGTGTTCCGAACTCTTGTCCCCATTCGGTATCTTCGTTGATAACAAGGTGCCCCACACCAAAGGTGTGGTAACCGAGATGGTCTGCATATATTTCATACTTGACACCCTCGTCTACTTTTAATGTTTCAAAAATTTCTTCTCTGTTCATTTTTATTTCCTATGCTTTAATAAGACATGACCAACACGACTGTCCAAAATCTACTTCTTTGTACTCTACCAAATTGTTAGCATCAATCAATGGTTGCAACATGGTTTTACTAGTTTCCCAGTACGGCAATCCCGTGGATTTATAATACTCTTTATAATTATCCTTTGTATCATTCACATAATCATGGCACATAATTATGTCATTAGATTTTATTAAAGGTGCCAAATGTTCCATTTCTTTAAGTTTGTTACCACCATCACACAACACCAAGGTCTGACCTGGTTGTGTTATATAGTCTGATATGAAATCCAAATCAGTAAACACGTCAACGGTTTTATGATTTAAATGTTGTGCTTTAGGATTAACAACCTTGGGATCAATTTCGTAACCTAAGTAATCAACATCAGATGACATTTGGTCTGTTATAAACAAGGAGAAAGCTCCTCTAAACATACCTATTTCCAATACACGCTCAAAATTATTTTGATCAATAAGTTTTGGAAACGAAATTAAAATATCATCAGTTTGTTTGATACCTATTCCACGATAATCAGATAGTCGCTTAGTCATATTACTTCTCAGTCTTAAACATCGTCCACAATCCATACGCTAAACCTGCATATGCTGCTAACTTTGCAATCCCACCGAAGAGTATAATACTACCACAGATGGCAATTAATGTCAAACCGTCAAAAGAAGTCCGTTCTGACATAACCTTTGAAACATATACTTTTGCTACTTCAATCATGGTACAATCCTCTTACCTTTGAGATCAAATTGATCGCGGTCACGATGGCCATTCCAGGCCATAAATCCAGCAAGACGCAGTGAATAGTATGCGAGATAGTTTAGTACTTTGAAACCGTTGACTTCAATACAGATGTCACGAAACAATTCGTCTGACATCTTTTGATCTAAGTTCCATTCCAACTTCTGTTCTTTCTTGGTTCCTGCTGTTTTCAATCCGGCATACTTGTAGGCATAGTCGTGTACTAATCCACCCATCAACAACACACCCACGGGTGATAAGAACGTTGCGAGAAACTTAGGCACTGATGCACCATCAAACTGAAATCCAGCTGGGACAACAAACTTATTGTCACCTAACTGATAGTGCCAGTCTTCTACGATTTCCCAATGTCGTGTACCCATCAACCACATCCAGACTCCTTTGAAGAATCCTTTGTCTTTGGTTGCGATAGGCAACGGTGACATCTTAGGCATATTCTTGTAAGTAAACTCTACACGTAGTTCGCCTTGTCCATCAAAGTGACTGACTACAAAACCAACCAATACTAGCACAGCAAGGATTGCCCACTGCCAGAAGGTTGTTACTAACTCTACTACTAGATCCATTTTAGATCTCCTTTGTTGTTTTTGATATTTATACGGGGTGTTTATTGCGGTAATTGTTTATCGCAGCTTTGATCGCATCTTCTGCAAGGACACTACAGTGGATTTTGACTGGTGGGAGGGCGAGCGACTCGGCGATTTCGGTATTTTTAATACTTCCAGCTTCATCAAGAGTGCGACCTTTAACCCATTCGGTAAGCAATGAGGAAGACGCGATAGCACTTCCGCATCCGTAGGTTTTAAATTTAGCATCTTCGATAATTCCATCATCATTCACCTCAATTTGTAATACCATGACATCACCACATGCAGGTGCGCCTACCATACCTGTACCAACTGTCTCGGATTCTTTGTCTAACTTACCAACGTTGCGTGGGTTGTTATAATGATCCATTACCTGATCTGAATAAGACATTACTTGATACCTAACCATTCTTTGGTCATAATATAATCACGAACAAAATCACTTCGGACAATATCTTCCCATCCAAACTCAACGTGAGTAAAACTCTTCATGTTGTCCAGAATATTTAAAAATTGATTAACACCACTCTTATCTTTCTCTTGTTTGAAATCGCTCTGATAATAGTCACCACAGAATATAATCTTGGTCGCTTGACCCACTCGTGTGATAACAGAATCTAACTCATGAAAGTTTAGGTTTTGCATTTCATCTACGAGAATAATACCGCTGTCGTAAGTCATACCTCTTATGTATGAGGTTGACTCAAACGTGATATAATTGTTATGTACCAATTTGTCATATGCTTTCGGATCGTTGAATAACTCAGTAGCAGCAGCACGATATGGTCCTGTGTATGCGTTGAGTTTCTCTTCAATAGTACCAGGCAAGTAACCCATCTCTCGGGTAGGTACAACACTCCGAATGATGTGTAATGTCTCAAATGGTGTGCTCTTGTCCATCACCTCTTCTAGTGCAAGATACATGGCAAGAAATGTCTTACCTGTACCAGCAGTACCAGTGAGTGCAAGATGATCGCCGTCACGCCACCCCTGCCACGCATCCTCTTGATGCGGAGTGATAGGCGAAATGGTTGCTAATTGATCCAGACGAATTTTCATGTCTGGCATGGCAGTCCTCATAGGAGGCATTTGTTGCGATTGCTTTCTCATGTTTTGATGGAATTATCAATAAAACCATGTTTGCGTTTTTGTTGAGCAGTTAGACCACTGTTACCACCTGAACCTTCCTTGATTTTTGACAACAGATCTTTCCAATCACCTGATGTCTTATTAATGATATTACCTGTGTGAGTTACCATAGCAGTTGGTGAAAGGATCTTTTGTTCCCATTCTCCACTAGCAAGCAGTTCTTCTTTCTTTGAAATTGAGATAAACATCTCTTTCATTTCACCGGTCTTAATGTTTTTCATATCGTATGTCGGCATAATAATATCCTAAAATGGATCCCCCAAAATAGAGGGATCCGATTAGATAAGGATCACCCCCTCGTGACTTGATTAATGGCAGCGTCTAAGAATGCTTGTTTCTTAATCATCTTATATGCTGCCTCCTCTTTCCCTTTTTTATTTAACTTGTGAATATAATGTCCAAGTTCCCTAGAGTCTTTTTTAAGTCGTTCTATTTGGTTTACCACCATAGGCAAGTCTCCTTGTTATCGATTTGGGTATTCACATAATCATTCTGGGATTAAATCGGGTAGTGCCTCCTGTACTAGTTTTTTAGTTAATCCATCAAATTCTGGTTTGGTTTTATTGACCATTGACACTAGAATAGCAGCGTCTTTGGGATGAATTCTTTCTAGAATATCTATAAACATACGTTCACGACGAATAGGTGTTAACTGCTCACAATCGCGTAAACCTTTTATAAAATATTTAAAAAGAAGATGTTCTTTAAAGAGTGTACTAGGTGGAGGCGCGTCATCATTACCTGGAGTGTAGGGCGGTGTACCTGGTGGAAGCTTCCAAGTAATCCTATCATCAAAAGTGCCTTGCAATACATCACGCACAGGCATGATATCATTCTCTTGCAATAATTTAATTTTAGCTTTCCTACTCTTGGCAGTCTCAATTGCCTCGAATACTTCATATACATTCATTTGTCTAGTTTTAATCATTAATAATCACCTTTAAGATACTATAGTACATTATACACACGGCTTGACAAGTTGTCAAGCACTATTTAGATAGGCAGTTTCTGTTGTACTGCTCGACCCTTCTTCTGACTAGCAATCCACGCTCTAGCATCTTTTGACTCAGGTGGTTTATTGGTAAACTTCACCGCGTCTCTATATGCACGTAACGTCTCTTTCTTGTAGTCCTTGCCGTCAGAGTTATCGACTACTAAAAAGTTTTTCTTACCAAAAATGTTTTGCAACAGACCAACGTTCTGTTGGATAGTGTCCCACATCTTTGCCACCTCTGCGTCAGGTAATGAGCGTTCACGTTCACGATTGCGTTGCAGTGCAGTTTCTTTATCGGTGTTTACGAATATCATTGCAACATCGTAACCCATCTTCTTCATCATCTTTGCTTGTTGTGCTACCTTCGCATGATCACGACCTGTGCCATCAATGACAATCCCTAAACGCCCTTTGAGATAGAGTTCTTGTTTCTTACCAGTGAGAGTCTTTGCGCGACCACGGAGTTCTTGACCCTTGTCAGAGAAGATACCTTCGGGGTCTAATGCGATACCTGCTTTCTTCATTGATGCTTCGAATGCATCGTCAGAGTTGACAACGCGATATCCCAGTGCTGGTAACCCAGTCTTACCTGCGATGAATGATTTGCCACTGCCAGGACCACCAGCGAGAAAGATTGCTTTGAAGATTGCGGGGTCGTTGACACCTTCGGAAAGGTGTTGTCTAAATGATTTCATAGTTAGTTGATCTAATTGTCTCAGTTAATATTTATAATTTTAAATGTTTAGAATGAATTTTACAACCAATAAAAGCATTATAATAATCATCTCTTAAAAGAACATCCTTGTCAAATTGTTCTTTGGCTTCAAAGTATGACATCTCGCCTTTGGTCTTACAAAGTCTCAATATCGTTCTATTATATATGCTTTCTGAGATAGAAACCTGTTCTTTTAAAGTCTCACTACTACCATGGTATGTACGCCAATCACTCTCTACGAGCGTCCTCTTGCGTCTCTTCCGTGTTTTGGTGATTGGTAAGATCTTACTACGCCAGAAGCCTTTCTTGCCGATATATTTCATACCGGTGTCAACCTCCTCTATCAGATACACAAAACCCACCAAAGAGTTTAATTCCTCTTCGGTGGGTTCATATGGTTTGCTTTCAAAGTACCAAGTCATGGTACTACTTATATGTCTTCTTCGTCCCAATTCTCGTTTGTATCATCACCACACATAGGGCAGAACACAGGCATTTCATCACAATCCTGAACCACCAGTGACATATAAATATCACATGATGGGCAGTGAAACTTCCAAAAGTATGGGTCGCTCATACAATCTCACAATTACCAGCCGCGCAAGCCAACTCTTGACTGCCTACTGTGGTATCGCTTGCTTCGTATTCTGCTAGATCTGCCCAGTTGATATCCTTTGGCATAATCTTCAACAACTCTTTGTATCCTGCTTCATCAGTGTCCTGATAAGGTGCTTGCTTATATGTATGCTCAGAGAACGGTAAGAACGATACACCACTCATGTAATCAAAGTTGGCATATGTCCACGCGCCCACCTCCATCCACTCATGTTCTTTGACAGAGATAGTAACAGATGGTTTATGTTCACACCAATGTTTCTGATAGATCAACCACATTTCTAACTGTTCAATGGCAGTCATATCGGTGCGGAATACAGCACCCTTGTCTACCTTCACAGGAAATGAAAATACAACGGTGTTTGCGGGATTCATTGCATCGTCTTCAACAGGGAAGCCCTTATCAATCATGAAGTTGGTCAGTGGATCTTTCTTGTCACCACGCACTGTGCGAATGTAGTAAGGGTTATGTCGTGCATGTATGCCAGAAGCGGCGTCCACGAGTTGTGAGACCGTACCAGAGGGTTTCACACATGTGATGGCAACTGACTGGTTGATTCCTAATTTCTTAGACAACTCAGCATTCACCTTAACGGCTTCTGCTTTGAGTTCTTCCAACAGATCTGGTAGGTTACCCAACTTACCATTGGTGTACTTGTTGTCCATGATACCAGTCATAGACACACCAAGCAAACGTTCCTCTTCACAGTTCTTGCTCCAAGTCTTCGAGATATACTTGAAGTTCACCAGTGAGGATTGGAACGTTCCTAGAATAGTTGCGAGACGGACTTTCTCAAGTAGCGTCTCGCGGTTATCACCCGCACGAACCACAACCTCTGATAGGTTACAGAATTCACGAGAGCGAAGAATGATCTCAGAACAAGGGTTGGTGCCAAACTCGTGGTCACCCACCTCCCTTCGACCAGACTTGATTGCTGCCATATTAGCAGACTCACGATTGAAAATACCACGTTCCCCCGACTTGGAATCGTAGAGTGCTTTCCACTCGTCCATAAAAATACCAATATCAGGTTTCTCGGTGTATGCAGCAGAGTTATTTGCGAGTGCTCTGTGCCCGTAGTCGTTCCACCACTGCCCTGCTTTAGCATGTCTCATACGGTCGTCTGAGAGGTTACTCAGACTGATTAGGGCGCTTCTTCGGACACCACCAACCACTACAATCTCTGCGATCTTACAGACAATATCGTGACACTCTACTGAGGTCAACCGGCGACCAGCAGCAGCCTTGAAAGTCTCAACACAGAATTCAAACAGAGATACCAATGGCGCAGGACCAGACGCACGACCACCAAAGGTCTTCAACGGTGCACCTGCCTCACGAACTTTGCTCATGTCCCACGCAGGTACTTGCCCCGCATACAGCAGACCCACAAGTTCCTTCATTGCCTTTGCCCAACCGAGTTTGCTGTCACCCACAACGATAGTGGTGTCGGTATCGTGAAACTCATCTGCTACACGTGGCATCTGTGAGATGTGCTGGCGTTCTACCGAGAACCCAACACCAGTACCGTTCATCAGTACATAGAGGATCTCATCAAACGAGGAGGGTTTGTCAACTGCAATGTATGAACAGTTATAACCAGCGATGTTCTCGCGCTTGAGTGCTTCACCCGCAGTCATCAGACACCGCATAGACGGCATGACTTTCTGTGTCAGTACTGCTTCTTCTAGTTCGTTGCGGAGTTTAGCAGGTAGTTTGTATTCACACGTATCCCAGAGGTGCTCGGTAAAGAAGTCAAAGTATCGCCCGATTGTCTCTTCCCACGTTTCTCGCCTCCCTTCTTCTGGTAACCACCTTGAGTAACGTGACAGGTGGATAAACTCTTGGTAACTGGTTGGCAAATAATTACTGGGCATTCGGAAACTCCATTGACTGATATGGTTTAATTTTTTATAGATGAACTATTATATATGACTATTGTAAATTAAGCAAGAGGTACTTTAGTTATTTTCTTGCCATTCTTTTGCAGTGGTCCCTTCGGACTCGGTGGTTGCTTCACGGTAGTAGATGATCAACTCTTTCTGTTGTCGCACATACCGTCGAACCTCTTGAAAGTTCTCTGCCATCTTCTCGTATCCATCAGGAGTGAGTGCGAACACGACAAACTGCCCATCGAGCATCTTCTCGATCTCTTTGAATTTCTCTTCAAGGTTCTCTTCGGTGATGACAAAGAAGTTTACGCTGAGTAAATCAATCTCTTGGGGGAGAGGTGGTTGGTAGATCCGTAAAGGAACTTTCTCAGTTACCGTTACTATCTGTGGTTCCGGT
>Ga0209504_1000145_pt1 | contig 68024 bp, 63 predicted proteins | sample COGITO_mtgs_1005_FD_184791 | JGI IMG/M metagenome (GOLD analysis project Ga0209504, IMG submission 184791) | Pelagic marine microbial communities from North Sea - COGITO_mtgs_100511 (SPAdes) (version 2) | ecosystem: Environmental > Aquatic > Marine > Epipelagic ... | reverse complement strand
TAACTGGACGCTAGTGGGTTGCGATATCATCTCAGAGTCGGTAGCCTTATCTACCAAGCCCTGCAGTCCCTCAGGCAAGTCTATGCTACATTTTGAGACAGTGAACTTGGACACCGTTCATATGACAGCGAATCATTAATTGATCGAGCGGCTCATGCAGTCGCTGGTGGTCAACGCCGTTCGCTCGTGCCACAGCTTTAGGTATTACTCTGGTCCGCAACCCAGGGCACAGGCCTCGTCGATGGCTTGGAGTTCGGCCTTGTTCAAAGGCTCGGCTTTAAGTGCGGCGATATTGTCAGGGATCTGCTGGGGACGGCTGGCACCGATGAGGGCGGAAGTGACGACGGGGTCGCGGAGCACCCAGGCAAGGGCCATTTGAGCGAGGCTTTGGCCGCGCGCGACTGCGATTTCGTTGAGGGCTTTGATTTTAGCCAGGTTCTTTCCTACGCGTTCGACGTTTAAAAATGGAGAGCTCTCCTTCGCTGCGCGCGAATCGGCGGGCACTGCGTTGAGGTATTTATCGGTGAGTAGGCCTTGGGCCAGCGGACAGAAGACCATGGAGCCGATGCCCTCGTCGCGCAGCACATCGGTCAAGCCGTCTTCAATCGAACGGTCGAAAATGTTGTAGCTTGGCTGATGAATCAAGCAAGGCGTGCCAAGTTCGCGGAGGATACGTGCAGCCTCGCGAGTGGCCTCAGGCGGATAGTTGGAAATGCCGACATACAGTGCGCGCCCCGAACGCACCGCAGTGTCGAGCGCGCCCATGGTTTCTAGGAGCGGTGTCTCGGGATCGAAGCGGTGGCTGTAAAAAATATCGACGTAATCGAGCCCCATTCGGGCAAGGCTTTGGTCGAGACTGGCCAGCATGTATTTGCGTGAGCCCCACTCGCCGTAAGGTCCCTTCCACATGTGGTAGCCGGCCTTCGACGAGATGATGAGTTCATCGCGATAGGGCTGAAAGTCCTGCTCGAAGATTTTCCCAAAGTTACGCTCAGCGGAGCCGGCGGCCGGGCCATAGTTGTTGGCCAAATCAAAATGGGTGATGCCATGATCGAAGGCAGTGCGCAGCAGAGCGCGGGCATTTTCAAAATTATCGACATCACCGAAATTATGCCAGAGCCCAAGCGAAATCTTAGGGAGCTTGAGGCCACTGCGTCCACAGCGAGCGTATTGCATAGAATCGTAACGGTCAGGGTTGGTGACATACATGATCTTATTGCTCAGAAATCGTTCGAGGAAATGAAGACAGACCAAGTCACCCATGCCTGCATCCATCGAATCTCGGCGGCAAATTCAGGGCCCGGCACGCGGCGCGTTGCATCGTTTGAGCATCTACTTCGACGTGCGACCAGATTTCGAGCGAACGGGCGCCCTGGTGCACAAGCATGGAGAGCCCATTGGCTGCGGCGAGGCCGTGTGCTCGTGCTTCCATAAGCAAACGGGTGGCCTCGGGATTATAGATCATATCGTAAACGGCCCAACCCTTGGGCAAGCGGGTGACCTCGAAGGGCGCGGGATCTTCCGGTTTGAGTCCGAGCGAGGTGGCATTGATGAGCACGCCCTTTTTCGGTAATTCAAGGGGTGGCTGAGCCAGCGCGAAGGCTTCACATTGGTCGCCCCGTGGCATGGCCTGGACAACCTCCATGAGCTGCTCGAGGCGTTCGACGCTGCGATTGCCGATATAGAGTTGGGCGCATCCATCCAACATGCACTGCACGGCCGCGGCGCGGGCCGCACCGCCGGAACCGAGCAGGATGACAGTGCTGCCCTTGAGCGTCACTCCGAGGTCGGCTTTGAGGGCGTTTTTAAGGCCGTAGCCGTCGGTATTAAAACCATCATAGCCATGTTCGCCCCAAACGAGGGTATTGACCGCTCCCATACGCTCGGCATCGGGCGAGACACCATAGATCAGGTCCATGGCCTGCACTTTGTGTGGGATGGTGAGGTTGAGCCCAAGGAAGTTGCGCTTATAGAAGAGCGGGATGGCTTCGGCGAAATCCTCGGGCGCAATGTCGAAGCGGTAATAAGCCCAGTGGCTGAAGCGCGAGTCGGATCGGCGCATCTTGGCTATGGCCGCGTTATGCATCGCGGGGCTGACTGAGTGCTGGATCGGATGACCTATCACAGCTAGCGGGGTCCCCGGAAACTTGGCTTCTCTGAGGTCGGCTAAAGTGTAGGTGAAGTTAGTGTCCATCGAAAGAGATGGTTACCTTAGGCGGGCGCGCCGGCCGGGGCTTCTTCACCAGCGAGACCACCTTTGTCCCCGTCTTTCTTCGTCGTTTTCTTGGGCTCTTCAGCATCCTCTTCTGCCTCGGGCTCGGGCTCAGCAGGTTCGCGTTTCACAATGGGCGAGCGAATCTCGCCGAATTCGAGGATCTCGTGGACGTGTTTGCCGTCGATAGTTTCGTGCTCGAGGAGCGCTTCGGCGCAGACATCCAGCGCCTTTCGGTGCTCGTTAAGGATTTCGAGGGAGCGCTTATACTCCTTTTCCACGATGTCATGGATAGCGTTGTCGATCTTCTGCGCGGTTTGCTCACTGTAGTTCTGAGAGCGGGCGACTTCCTGGCCGAGGAAAACGTGGTCTTTGTTTTCACCGTATGCGACAGGACCCAGTTCGGTCATACCCCAATCACAGACCATATGGCGTGCGGTTTTAGTAACCATTCGGATATCGCCAGAGGCGCCACTGGTGATATCGCCCATCACGATTTCTTCGGCGGCACGTCCACCCATGCCACAGCAAATCTGGTTGAGCAGTCGGCGCTTGGAGTGGTTGAGCAAGTCCTTCTTCGGCATGAACATGGTGGAGCCGAGACTCTGACCGCGCGGAATAATGGTCACCTTGTGGACGGGCAGATGGCCATCGTCGACCACAGCTTGCACCAGCGCGTGCCCGGCTTCGTGGTAGGCAGTGATCTTGCGGTCTTCGTCGTCCATCAGCTTGCGGCGCTCGCGACCGAATGAAATTTTATCGCGGGCCTCGTCGATATCTTCCATTTCGACCGCCTTTTTATTGTAGCGGGCAGCGATGAGGGCACCTTCGTTGAGTAGATTCGCTAGGTCAGCACCGGAGAAACCAGGTGTGTTGCGGGCAACGTGTTGCAAGTTGACGTCTTCCGAGAGAGCGATCTTCTTAGCGTGCACTTTAAGAATTTCGTAACGGCCGTTCAGGTCAGGCAGATCGATGGTCACCTGACGGTCGAAGCGACCGGGGCGAAGGAGCGCACTGTCGAGAACATCCGGACGATTTGTCGCCGCAATAATAATGACACCTTCATGCCCGTCAAAGCCGTCCATCTCGACGAGGAGAGAGTTGAGCGTTTGCTCACGCTCGTCGTTACCACCGCCAAGCCCGGCACCGCGTTGACGGCCGACGGCATCAATCTCATCGATGAATACGATGCAAGGGGCATTTTTACGGCCTTGTTCAAACATATCTCGAACACGGGCTGCCCCGACACCGACAAACATTTCGACAAAATCAGAACCACTGATCGAGAAGAAAGGGACATCGGCCTCGCCGGCGACCGCCTTAGCTAGAAGCGTCTTACCCGTGCCCGGAGGGCCTACCATAAGCACGCCCTTGGGGATGCGCCCGCCAATACGCTGAAACTTCTTGGGGTCCCGAAGAAAATCGACCACTTCGGAGACCTCCTCCTTCGCTTCGTCGCATCCGGCGACGTCCTTGAAATTAATTGAATCTTTCTCGCGAGTTAGCATTTTTGCCTTACTCTTGCCAAAGCTCATTGCACCCTTACCCGCATTCTTGATTTGGCGGACAAAGAGGAAATAGAGCAGGCCGATAATGAGGAGGAAGGGCAGAAAGCTGATGAGCACTTCCTGAAGACCGGTAGTGGCCCGCTTCTCGGTGAGCACTTCGCGCACGAGGAGAAAATCATCCTCGGTCAAACGTCCGCGGGCGGTGAAGCGGATCTTAGAGGGCACATCCGAAGCGGGCGCGAGGCCACCCTCGACCTCGCTAAGCGCGGGGTTGGACATCTCGCCGTTTATGACGTAGCCATCTCGCCCGTAGGAAGGATCGGGCTCCATGAGGCCATCGCCCTCGGCAATTTGGCCGGCTTTGACCGCCTGTATTAACTCACTTATCGTAAGTTGCTTTAGGTTAGTACCCGCTCCGGGGTTGGCGAACCAGATCGTTAAAATAGCAGCAACGATGACCAGATAAACCAGCAACACCTTGGGCTGGAAGCGCTGAGGTGAGCCGTTCTTACCGGGATCGTTCTTCGATGACTTGTTGTTCTCTGATGACATGAATGGGTCAAAGTGGATTTCTTGTTTCGTAAGTCAACCTAAGAGCCTTGTTCGTCGCCGACTGAATTTTGCGGCTTTCCGCAGGCGGAAACCCAGGCACCCAGATGACTTCTGCGGACGCATTAAGGACAAGAGGAAGCCTTTTTCGTTCCGCTAGAGGAATACGACGATTGATAAACCAGTCTTTAAGCTTTTTTCGGCCAGGGGCGCCGAGCGGGTGGAAGCGATCTCCGTGTTGCCAGGCGCGGATCTCGAAGCTAGGCTCGTCGTGGTAGGCGATGATGGCCTCCTTAGACGGGTCAATGGAGCCCGACTCTAGTCGGGAGCGTAGTGTAGCGCTGAGTTCGACGATCTCAGCTTCGATGAGGGCTCCGTTGGATAAAAAGACCGGTTCGCCTGGCTCCAATGTAGCCGGTTGGATCACCTCTCGCGAGGTAGACGCATCTTCATGCTCCCATGAGAGCGTATCGGCATCGATCAGAATATAATAGGCGCCCGCACTCATGCGGTAGCGCTCGCGCTGACTACGGATAGTCTCGATCAGCATATCCATAGCAGGGGCCCCGACCGATCGGATCAAATCGTGCCCATTCAGCCACTCCGCGAGCGCACGGCGCAGGAGCGCAGGAGGCAGAATGCGGAGCGCGGCCCGTTGCAGAATGGGCGCATGGGCATACGCCTCCGGCAAACGCTCGCGGGAGAGTGCATCGAGCGCGGCAGCATCCTCTTCGAGTAAACGGCGACTGCGTGACGCACCCATCGCAGGGTCTCTACCCAGGGCTGCGGCTAAGTCGGGGATGATCTGTTTACGCAGAGCATTTCGGGCAATACTGACATCGTCGTTTGAGCTGTCTTCGCGCCAGGAGATCGAGGTGGCGTTGAGTGCCATGCGGATATCTCCGGCACGCAGATGAAGCAAGGGGCGCAGGTGCGTCGGTTCGTCATCGAAGAAGGCGATCGGCCGCGGTGCAGCCAGGCCATCGGAAGCACAGCCACGGACGATACGCTGGAGTTGCGTCTCAATAATATCGTCGAGCTGATGGCCGAAGAGGATAAAAGCGCACTTTTGACTATGCGCGGCTTTGCGAAGAAAGTCCAGACGCAGTGCACGAGCGGTCGTCTCGGTGAAGGCAGCCTCATTATCCGGGCGAGTATCACTTAAAAATGGCAGTTTAAAAGCCCTGGCCAGCGATTGAACAAACGCGGCATCGGCGTCGGAATCTTCACCCCTCCAGCGATGATTATAGTGCGCCACGTGGAGGCGCAGCCCCAGCGAATGAGCATTGGCCACCAAGGAGCAGAGTAAAAAGACCGAATCCGCGCCTCCGGAACAAGCGACCAACACAGCACCAGCTCCACGGACGTGCTCCAGTACCGCTGGCTCAAAGGCACGGTCCCCGACTCGGCGATGCAGAGCACGGGCGGCCTCCGGCCAGTTAATCATTTTAGGTGCATCGGACATGACAGCGGTGATTCAAGACTTTTATCAGGGCCGAAGCGAGTTTTTGATGCAGTAGCCTTAAGTTGCCAGGTAGGTATGGCCGCGCAAAAGTTCCGCATATTCGTCGAGCATGCGAGTGCCCTCACGCGGCTTGATTTCGTCTGCCTTCGTTGCGCGGTCGATCTGCTTTTTCATACGACGGGTCAAGATATGCCCATCGTATTGAGTGAAGCCGAGCACGTCACTGGCCGTAAAACCCTTGATACTATCTTCGATATAGAAACCATCTTCTTCGTCGTCTTCAAGGAAGACATGGACTTCGTTCACACGACCGAATAGATTATGCAAGTCGCCCATGATATCCTGATAGGCCCCGACCAGAAAGACGCCTAGGTAGTAAGGGTCTTTCGGTTTCAGCTTATGCAAACGGATGGTTTGACGGATATCTTCAACATCAGTAAAGGAAGAAACCTTACCCTCGCTATCGCAGGTGATGTCCACCAGTGTAGCATCGACATCAGGGCATTCGTTCAAGCGGTGCAGAGGCGCAATAGGGAAGAGCTGTTTACAGGCCCAATGGTCGATCAGCGACTGGAAGACGGAAAAGTTGCAAACGTATTGGTCGGCCATCATCTGCGGCAAGCTCTCCAAGTCTTCAGGCGTATAACTGCCGTTCTTCGTCTGTTCGCAGAGTTCTTGGCAGATTGCCCAGTAGGTCGCATCGGCCTGCGCACGCTCCGCCAGGTCAAGGTAACCTAGGCTGAAGAGATTGTTCGACTCTTCCTTTTTCTGTAGGGCATCGTGGTAACGCTCCAGTGGCGACGATTCATGCTCGTTATCGAGAATCGCCTGCAGGTCCCGCAAGATAGGGTTGACCTTCTTATTTTTAGGAGACGGCTTAGGGCCAACGGCAGTCTTGGAGATCCGATCGCAAACTTCGGTGATCAAAATGGAGTGGGGAGCCACGATCGCACGGCCACTCTCTGATACGATATCAGGCACAGTGACTCCAGAATCCCGGCAAACGGTATTAATATTATACACAACGTCACGCGCATACTCGCGCATGGTGTAGTTCATGGAGCTTTCGTAATTACTGCGAGAGCCATCATAGTCGATACCGAGCCCGCCACCCACATCCATAAGTTCCATAGGGAAGCCCATCTTCTTGAGCTCGCAGTAGAAACGCGCGGCTTCGACCGTAGCCTTTTTAATGGTCTGAATGTTGGGCACTTGCGAGCCGATATGGAAGTGGATCAACCTGAGGCTGTCCGTGAAACCGGCACGCTTAAGCCGCTTGGCAGCGTCGATAATCTCGGGACTAGTGAGCCCAAATTTAGCATCCTCTCCAGAAGAACTCGCCCACTTACCCTCCCCCACTGTTGCAAGCTTAATGCGGAAGCCGATGCGGGGCGTGACGCCGAGCTTCTTGGAAATTTGAATGATTCGCGGCACTTCACTGAGCTGCTCGACGACGAGATAGATCTCTTTACCGAGGCGTACGCCCTGCAAGGCTAAGCGAATGAATTCGTCATCTTTATAGCCGTTACAGATAATCAAAGACTTCGGGTCTTTATGCATTGCAATCGCGATCATCAACTCGGGCTTACTACCACACTCGAGACCATAGTGGAAGGGCTTGCCCGCGTCTTGGATCTCTTCCACCACCTCACGCAGTTGATTCACTTTGATCGGAAAAACACCACGGTAGCGGCCCGCATATCTCTCGTCTTTGATCGCTTCGCGAAAGAGCTCATTGAGCTGAATGACTCGCGTGTGGAGGAGGTCCTGAATACGCACGGTGAGAGGCGGCTTGAGACCTTTCTCGGCGGCTTCTCTCACGATATCATGGATGCGGATACTCCTTTGGTCGCGCAAGGGGTGCACTTGCATAAAGCCTTCCGAATCGATCGAGAAGTGCCCCCCGCCCCAACGTTTGAGACCGTAGTAGTTTTCCGAATCTGTGACCGACCAAGACGGAGATTTATCTTTATTCGAAGCTGTCATAGTATTTCCAAGCCAGCATGTGGATGCACTGCGCTTTGGCAAGTGGCAGACCAGCGCTGAGATTGAAAAAATGCGAGCTTATATCAACTCGGAATACGCATCTGCTTTGAGCAGGGCAGCCACCTGAGCAGCGTCTATGAGGCGAACCTTCAAGAGCCAGCCTTTGCCGTAGGGATCGCTATTGAGTAGCTCAGGTTCGGCATCGACATCTTCATTGATCTCAATGACTTCGCCATCAAGCGGCATAAAGAGATCCGATGCGGCCTTGACCGATTCGACGACACCGAAGGTCTCCGCCAGACTGAAAGACGCTCCCGGTGCGGGAAATTCCACAAATGTAATATCGCCCAGACTTTCCTGCGCATAATCAGTTATGCCAACTGTAGCGGTGCCGTCGTCGTGAATCTGGATCCACTCATGGTCTTTCGTGTAGAGAAGGGCTTCAGGTACTTGAGTCATTCAGTCTAATAAATTTGATGCCATCTAGATCATTAATCCGATCGTTATCTCGGGATTAATCCGGGCGTTGGTATTGCGCTTCGAAGAACTCAATAATTTGCTCGATGATAACTTTGTGTTCCAGAGGAGTGATTTCACCAGCCTCCAGCTGTTGGTCAGCGGCGAGGGCTTGTTGCGCCATACGCTCAAATGGATCCGCACCACTGGAAGTGGGCACAAGACCACTTTGAAGCTCAGCCTTCATCGTGCCGGGCTCTAGGTCGACATAGTAGCCCAAGTCCTCTTTCAAACCAAAGCGGATAAAATTTTGCGCCTGATCGTTCGGTACGGGCGAGAAGTATTTAACGGCGGGATTGTAGCCGCGCTTTTCGAGACGAATCTGGTGAGTCAACTTGCGAGGTAGGGCGACCTCCAATGGAGTAATGCCGGCAGGCTCGCCATTGATATATACACTCGCCTCACTGGGAAAGGAAAGAACGATGACCTTTTGAGGGACACCTTTTTCAAACGAAGCACAGCCCGAGAGAAAAAGAGAGCTGATGCCGATAAAAGCTAAGGAAAACAGTGGTGGGATTTTCATAGAATTTGTGTAAATATTCCTTACAGTTTGACTAACATATTTAAAAGAGTAATTAGGGGTCAAGTAATTAAGCAGGGCTGGAGGCAAGAATAGGTGCCATTTTAAAGACGGGGTCAGGCGGCCACCTAAAGAAGCCGCATACCTCTGTCCGCTCCTCTAAGGTGCGGGACGAGTTCCGGCATCTGTTGCGATTTGTGCCCTCCCGTGGATTTAATGGCACCCGCAAGAATCCATCCGAGTCCCTTTTTACCAAATAATCCTTGAAACCATGCGATTCAACGACATCTAATCGTCCATATCCTGAGCGCGCAAGGACCATATAATGAAGGTCACAAAGACTTTCCTCCAGCGGCACTCCGATAATGACTCTCGCCTTCACTATAGCCATTGCCTTCACCATTGGCATCTCCGCCCTCTGTTCGGTTTTAGAAGCCATGATCCTGAGTACAACGACAGCTGAGATCGAAGGCCTCAAGAAAGCCTACCCGAATCGGGGTCAGAAACTGGAGAAGTATAAGCTCGGTCTCGAAGAGACGAGCTCTGCAATCCTCAGTCTCAATACGATTGCGAACACACTGGGTGCTACGATGGTCGGCGGTTTGGCCGTACAAATCTGGCCCGAGGATAGCAACATTCTCCTCAAGGTTTCCTCGGTCATGGCGCTAGCCATTCTCTTCTTCTCGGAAATTGTTCCCAAAAACGTCGGTGTGCTCTACCGACCGGCCCTGCAACCGATACTTATCTTTCCATTGGCATGGATCTGCGCCTTGATGATGCCGATTTCGCGCGTGGTCGGGTTTATAGTGCGTTACACCTTACGCCCCAGCAACATAGAGACTAACAGTGATGCGGAAATTCTCTTACTGGCGGAGAAAAGTGCCAAAGAAGGTACTTTGACCGCCAACGAACGTGACATGATCAATAATGCGCTCAGCCTCGATGAGCTGCACGTCAACGAAATCATGACGCCTCGCACAGTAGTGCATGTAATCGATGGGCAACAGACGGTAGCCTCGCTGCTAGCGAAAAGTTTCGACATCCCCTTCGCCCGAATTCCGGTTTATGAAGATCAGAGTGATAACATCACTGGCATCGTCCGGCGGCGAGACATCCTTGCTGCCAAAGCCGAAGGTAATGACAGTATCCTGATCAAAGCGTTGGCTAACGAGGCTTTATTTGTGCCTGACAACGCGGCCGCTTCAGACGCTTTGCAGACATTTCTCAAACACCACCAGCAGCTTGCCATCGCTGTTGATGAGTATGGCTCAATGTCCGGCGTCATCACGATGGAGGACGTAATAGAGCACATTATCGGCCAAGAAATCTTCGAGGACGATGATCCTGCAGTGGACATGCGCGAACTCGCGCGTCGTCGACAATTTGCAGAGAAGCGTAAGCAGCGCCGAGAAAGTTAGGGACCTAGAAAATTCCTTCTATCGCGACACGCTTTCAGTCAGAAATCCGTGGAAGCATATCGAGAATTTCGCAACTTTCTAAACGATTTTACCCGAGCCAACATTCCATGGGTTAGCCGTTTGGAGGTAAGCTCATTCTTGTAGATAAAAAATAATTCTATCATGTATTAGAAAAGCAAAATCCATGCGCCCGTCTTGGTTAAAGTCAGCGGTTACCGTTTGACGAGGCTCTAGTTTAGCTCCGGTGCGACCTTGATAATGCATATTTTGCTCAAAGATCTCCCAATGCATTTGGCTGCGCATGCCGTCTGTTGCATGCCGAAGGATCTCAACCACATGCTCATTACCGTCGACCGCCACCAAGTCCAAGCGCCCGTCCGCATCAAAATCTGCTGTCGCGACATGGCTAAAGTAGACAGCCTCCAGCCCGGTTTCATAGCTTCCGCCGACCTCACAGGTCCAACTGTCGGCATGTGCAGCAAAATACCAAAAGCGGTCCTCTCCATATAAAATGTAGGTGTCCTCAGCTTCCTCCAGGTCTGCCAACTGCGACCAACCGGAGAGCGCCATCGTACCGACTTCCTCGCTGTGCCGGTAACGGAGCACACCATCGGCCTCACGGCTCAAAAACTGAAGCTCGCCCTCTTTCGGGACGTAGAGCACGAGCCCTTGCAGCCCGTCGGCATCGACTGCCGGTATGACCGCAGCGACTTCGTCGCTACTGCGGCGTGCATTATACTGATCCACCATTTCCAAAGCACCCTCACTCAAACGAATCGCACGGGCGAAACCCTTGCGCCCGGCCACTAGCTCCGGACGCCCGTCACCATCCACATCGATCGCTGAAACCTGCGCCGGAGACACATCCTTAAGCAAACTCTCGCGCACACTCGAACGCTCGCCGACGATTTCCAGCGCATAGCTTTCGTCCCCCTCGATCGGAGCAAGCAGCACCGGTGCCTCTCGGGGAATGAAGAGCATGAGTCCTACACCCCGCTGGCCGAAAACATCAAGTGCCCGGATATGCGTGGGCTTACGCCGCATATCGGGTAGATCCATCTGCAAAAGGACTTCCCACTCTGAACTAAATTCCTGACGAGCTGCTGGCCGGGCGATGACCAGCTGCATGCCGCTCTTCGACTCATTGACTAGCGCCAGCTCATCATAACCGTCCTGATCCAGATCGACCACCTCGCAGACCAATGGCGCACCTCTACCGACTTCGATCAAGCGTGGAAAAGTCACCCGACCACCCGAATCCAATTGACTCAAACCGAGCGTTTTCTCCTCTAAACTTAAGGCCACTACTGTCTCAGATTTCGACTCGAAAAAACGCCCCGCGCCCAGTGAAGAGATCGCGGAAAAAGTGGGGAAGCGTTTCGAAGCGACAAAGCGACCGTCTTCTTTCTGAAAAACCATCAATTCGGCCCCAGCCGGATTCGCCACCTGCAAGTCTCGCTCACCGTCACCATTGAGGTCACCAAACGCAAAGCACGCACCCTCCTTCTCTTTTTTAAAGAGTGGATAAATCTGTGGCTGCATGCCCTCAAGGGGTAGATTGCCATGCGCCATGTGAGCGGGCATTATCTCAAGAAATTCAAGTCCACCGCTACGGGAATCAACGGAAATAAATCGGCTAGCCTCAGACTCACTCTCGACGAAAGGGGCGAACATCCGGATCGGGCGTTCAAGCAGGAAGCGTCGCTCAGCGCCGAAGCCACCCGCCTTTAAATGCTCACGCATGACGAGTGACTGCTTGCCCTCTGTCGTAACGTAGCAAATCTCAGCGAGGCCGTCACCCGTCAGGTCTTCGACTTCAAGATTAAACGGGTTCTCCCCTGTCAGAAAATAAATGTCTGCCTCCTGCAAGTCACCAGTTTCACCCTGCGAAAAGACGCGTACCGCGGCTGGCGTCAGAAGCACCACTTCTTTGCGGCCATCGCCATCCACATCGGCCACCTTCAAAGTACTATTCCAGCCCAGGGTATCGAAACCATCGAACTCCTGCATCGCGATCCATTGGCCGTCCTCACCCTGAAAACGTATGGTGAGCGGCACATCTCGAGCCGTATACGCGAGGTCAACCAATCCATCGCCATTCAGATCACCGACCCCAAGGTCAAACATGGGAAAGCCCACTGTCACTTTTTCCGCATCAAAATGGGCGTCTTCAAATATCGGCTGCCAGCGCTCACGCTCGATACTGCGTTTGGGCTCTGAACGGGGTGCATTCCCTTTGCGCTGGTAGAGCAGATCAATCTGCGCGGTGTCGTTGTTGATCACCGCCATATCCGTCAGACCATCGCCATCCAGATCGGCCACCTGCAGAGCCCGCGTACCCCAGTCCAGTTTGATTACTTTCGGCTCGCCAAAACCAAAAGAAGCTTCCGTCTGACCATGGGCGCTCATACACAATAACGCGGCTGTAGCCGCTGGCAAAAAACCTGTTAGACTTACATCCCAAGCCCCATAGAGTAAATTCTTAATTGACTGTAACATTATTCAGATGTCTCCCTTTCCAGGATGAGGGCACGACTGAACAAGCCGTCTTCCACCTCGTTCGTCTCCGAGATCAGGTGAAAGGGCACTGGTAAATTAGCTGGTATCCGCGCCGTGTCCAAAGCGTTGGCATCCCCACCGAACTGGCTTATTTGAACAAGCGATTGGAAAATAGATCGCATTAGTTTATCGAGATCGACATAGGAGCGGGAGACCGCCCCGGGCCGGACGATACGTTCAAATAAAGCCTCCGTTTCAGCCAACTGCCAGAAGCCGTCACCCCCTGTCTCCAGCGCACTGAGTACTTCCTGCAGCAATCCAACACGACCGAAACAACAGATGAATTTTGAGCGGTTGATGGCATAACTGAACGTGCTGCCCACCGCATCAGGCATCTGCGGGTTAGGTGCCGCCCGAACCGTGTAGATCGTCTCCCCGGCAAATTCCTTTGTCTCGATTTGCTCACGCAGGCCCGGTAGCAGATCTTTAAGCACCTCCAGGGCACTGGAGAGCGCCTCCGCATCCTTTAACCCGACCACCACCACCTGATCCGGTTCCGACATGGTAGCGCTTTCGCGCCCCAGCTCGGGCAGGATCGAGAGCGTTACCAAGTCACCACCGAAATTCTCGAAGAGCGCCGTGCGCAAATCGACTTTCGTATTCGTCCGTATCGCCTGTAGTTGTGCATCGATTTGAAAGCGCATCATCGGACTGGCGGTCACCAAAAGATTTTCCAATCGCACCATCATTTGGCCAAAATCAAAGCTCGTCACCGAGCTGGAAAAAATGCCTTTAGGCACATAACGCGCCGCGGGCAAAGGGTCTCCAGAATAAGTAATCAATCCGTGTAGGCCGGACTTCTCTCGATAGATCACACCACTGTTCGAGCGAAGCCCTGATTCAATCAAATCCATGTCAAAAAAAAGTGCCTGCAAAGATTTCAGCGAGAGCGCCGCGTCTAGACTCTGCTCGCTGATACCGAACATGGCGGCGCCGCTGGCGAGCGCTTTGTTCAGCATTTCCGTATTCAGTGGCGGCAGCAAGGCTTCCAAATTAAAGTAGAACTGCAGATCGCCGCGGCCTCCTTCTTCGCGCGAGCGAAGGTAGGCAGCGTTTTCACTGAGTGGGGCTTCTGGCCGATCTTTAATGGCCTCCACCGCCGAGCGCAGACGCGCCTCTGGTGTGGCGAGAATGAAGATACCCTCGACCAGCGCATAGCCATCTTCGATGTAGGTCGTCACGCCATCGAAGGTCTCGTCGAAATGCAGTGTCTCGCCCATAAAAGACTCCCGGATCATCGTATGCTCGATGGCCGGATTGACCGCCTTCTGACTCTCCGCGTTGCGCTCAAACTGCACCTGCATGAGCGCTTCGAGCTGCTCCGGATCGCCGGCATACTCAGCCAGCAATAGCAGTTCGGGGCGTTCCGCTCTTCCCATAATCAGATCAGGCACATTATACGAGGCCAAGGCCAACTGCCCTGGGAATAGTTCAAAGAGTTCGTCCCAGCTAAGTCCGAACTCATTTTTCAAAATATCGGTCGCGCCCTCCTCACCCTCAAGCTCTGCTCTGGCGGCGAGCAAAGGCTCGAAGAAATCGTGCAGTTCCTCAGATTCGACGACTTGGGCGAAAGGATGCCCCGCCCAGTCAGTACGCAAGTCCACAATGCTGCGGAGAGTGAAATAAATGTCGACCTCCTCCTCGATCAGAGAGCTGAAGGGGACCGCCTGCAGTAAGGAGGCTGTGGCCAGAGTGCCGGCAAGTAAGGAGAGCTTCATTCGCATAGCAGATATCATACAATTAAAAAAGTTACGGGTTGTTACAAATCGGAGAGACCCGTTCATTTGAGCTTGGGCGGGTCCATGTAGCGGAAGCCGGCATTTGGGTTACGCGGATCAAAAGCGTAGGCATCGCGATTATCGATAAAGGATTTCAGAATGCCCGAAGAAATCGAAAAGCCCAACCCCTCGGCGCCCACTGCTGCGATCTTCATATTGTTCACGCCGACGACCTCGCCTTTCAAATTGAACAAAGGCCCACCCGAGTTGCCTGGATTGATCTGGGTCGTCGTTTGCAAGTAGAGCCGCCCGTTAATTACCCGGTTAGCCACGCTGATAATGCCCTCGGAGACCGTGCGGTCGAGACCCAGCGGGCTACCAATGGCGAAGACCGTCTGTCCTTCGCGGAGCCCCTCATCGGCCGCCGCCAGTGGGACGGTGACGAAGCTTGTCGGCGTCTCCGTTTCGATCTTGAGCAAAGCCAGATCCAGCTCCGAACTAGTCGCTACGATACGCACCTGGTCGTAGGTGACCTTTGAGAGCTCATTCACGCCCTCTTCAAAGATAGTAATCGAGATGCGATGCTCGCCAGCAATCACGTGGTCGTTTGTCACAACGTAGCCGTTTTCATGGATGACAAAGCCGGAGCCCAGCCCTGTCGGTGTCTGCACCAGAGCGACCGCTTCTCCCAGTGTATCCATCCAATCGCGGATCGTTTGATCACGACGATCCGTGGACACTTCATAGAGCGTCTCGGCGGTCTGTAGTTCAACTGGGAACTGTCCGGTCGTCACATCACGCACCTGAGCCGCCACAATAGCCGCCCGTGGCACCTCCAACAATTCAAAACCGAGATCCACATAAAGCGCGTCCGCACGCTCCAAAACTATCTCCCCCTGCACGCTCGCACCGTTTATCAACTCAACCGAATGGAAGGCATGCACCCCCACTCCACTTACGAGGATTAAAACTGAAGTAATCAAAAACCTAAACATGATGCGAGCAAAACGAAAAACCCTCCACAAGCCAACAAAAACACCAAGTCCACGGCTGGCATCAGCATATCATGATTTTGGAAGATCGCCAGACCACGGATGCAGACGCTACCAATAAATAAGCGCCACAAAGCCCAGCACCTCCCACTGGAATTTTCCCAGCGGGGGCGCCGGAACCGACCCATCCAGCGAGCGGCGAAGCAAAACGCTTGATCCAGAAGCTGAATCAAACACCGATGCGGGTTTCGTTGAACTTAACCATGGCCTGTGCGTCGTTGGTTGTATGCAACACAACACAGCAATCGCCATCCGCTTTCGTCGTGCTGGCGTAGATGTGGTGTATATTAATACCTGATTCGGACAAGATTTCGCTGACGCGGTGCAGCATACCTGGCTTGTGTGGAATCGTCAGCAGTACAACATCCTCCTCATGCGGATTATAACCATGTTCCCTGAGGACATCCACGGCACGCAGGTTATCTTCGGTCAAAAGCCGAACATAAGCCTGATCGGCTAGGGCATAAGCATCGATTGCCAGAAGATTAATTCCCCGATCCGCTATGATCTGAGCCAAATCCGCCAAAATGCCGATGCGATTACTGATCTTAACCAGAACCTCTTTACCTCTCTGAGCTTTTAGATCCAGTTGCATTTTTCTCACCTCCTTAGTTTCCTAATATAAGCCATCCGATGGAAGAAGGCAACCCCAATAGGGCACATCATATTAAGACTGGCCTACTCCACCAAACTGAAATTCAAGCCGAGCGACTGCTCCAGTTTCGTGATTTCGCCGCGCTCGCCTGGTTCGATAAGCGTGAGCGAGACACCCTTCTTACCCGCGCGAGCCGTGCGGCCACTACGGTGCGTGTAGTACTGCATCGCGTCGGGTAATTGGTGCTGGATGACGAAAGACAGACCCTCTACATCGATCCCCCGAGCGGCCACATCGGTAGCGATGAGAAACTGGATACGTTCTTTCTTAAAACCGCGCATCACTTTGTCGCGATCCTTCTGACTGAGGTCGCCTTGGATGACGGCAACAGACAGTCCGGCTTTTTCCAGCTCCTCGCCCATACGGATGGCACCGGCACGCGTGCGGCAGAAGATGAGGCCGCGCGCCGTACCCTGCAACTTAAGATAACTGGCAATGAATGCGTCTTTCTCCTCCCGTGCGCAGATCGCATATTGATGATCGATATTGCGGTTCACGATTTGCTTAGGCTCGACTTGCACGCGCTGAGCGTGTGGCGACATGTGATTTTCAATCAAGCTATGCAATTTCTTTTGAAAAGTGGCCGAAAAAAGCCATGTTGATCTACGCTTTTTAGTTTGGTCAAAAACTTCAGCGAGCTCCTGTTGAAAGCCCATACTGAGCATCTCATCGGCTTCGTCGAGGACAAGGTATTGCACCGCGTCGAGAAGAAGGCCCTTCTTCAATAAGTCCGTCAGGCGCCCCGGCGTAGCCACGAGGATTTGAGTCGGGCGGCCGAGCCGCTGCACTTGAAGGTCGATTTTGTCACCGCCGGCGGCAACCTCGACAAAAATTTTATTCTGACAAAACTTGGTGTAACGAAAGAGTGCCTTACCGATTTGCTTAGCTAACTCCCGAGTTGGCGCGATGATGAGAGCTTGAATCCTATCCGACTCAGGGTCCACTTTCATCAAGAGCGGGAGACCGAAGGCGGCGGTCTTACCGGTGCCGGTCTGGGCCTGTGCGATCAGGTCGCCGCCCTCTTTGAGCAAAAAAGGAATAGCTGCAGTTTGGACGGGCGTAGGCTGTTGAATACCAAGGGCGTCCAGCCCCTCAACGAGATCGGCTCGGACGCCGAGGGATTGGAAGTTGTTTGACATAATACTGAGTGGTTTACGCGAGAATGACGACAGCGATAGTAAAATAGATGATAAGGCCGAGCACGTCCATGAGAGAGGTGATAAGAGGTGTACTGGCAGCGGCTGGGTCGATGTTCAAGCGGCTGAGAATAAAGGGCAGTAGGGCGCCAAAAGCGTTGGCGACAAAAACGATGGAGATCATGCTCAGCCCGACGATGATCGCGATATGATAATCGCCACCATAAAGCTTGGCAACGATCGCAGCGATCACCGCCATTGCGGTGCCGAGTAGTACGCCGACAAAGGTTTCTTTAGACACCGCCTTAATCCAATCGCCCACGGCGTGGTCGCCGATGGCGATAGCACGCACCATAAGTGTGGCGGATTGGGCACCGCAGTTTCCACCGCTGGCTATGACCAGAGGCATGAAGAGCGCGAGAGTGATAAATTCTTTGATAAAATCCTCGTAATTCGAAATGACGCCGGCCGAGATCAGGTTCACGAAGATCAAAATCAACAGCCAGCCGATACGCTTGCGGAAGAGCTGCGCGGGACTGGCCGCGCTGTAGCGGGTCTCAAGCGGAGCAACGGCGACACCTTTTTGAATATCCTCGGTAACCTCTTCTTCCGCCACGTCCATGATGTCGTCGACCGTCACTATGCCGACGAGCACGCCCTCAGAGTCGACCACAGGCAGTGCATTGACGTCATAGCGCTGGATCTTCTCAACCGCGACCTCGCGGTCGTCATAAGCGGATAAACTAACAAACTGATAGTTTAAAATGTCTTTAATCACAGTCGAAGGCGGCGCCATGATGAGTCGGCGCATGCGCAGGATGTCGACCAATTTCCCGTTTCCGTCCGTCACGTAGAGGATGTTGAAAATTTCACTATCCCGGCCGTATTTGCGGATGTGTGCGAGGGCATGATCACAGCTCCACTCGGCCCGAATGCGGATATAGTCGGGCGTCATCAGACGACCGACACTTTCTTCAGGGTAGCCAAGCAGCTGGCGAGACTCCGCCAAATCCTCTGGGCTCAGCAACTGCATCAGCTTGCGGGTTACGGTGGCAGGCAGCTCTTCGAGCATCGCAGTGCGGTCGTCGGGGCTCAAGTTGGCCAGTAGCACACGGGTATCTGCGTCCGTCAATGCTTCGAGAAAGGTATCCTGATCCTCTGGCTCGAAGTAGGCGAAGACATCCGCCGCCCGGTGACGGGGTAATGCGCGATAAACTAGTATCTGGTGCGGCTTATCAAGGCGGAGTATATAGTCGGCCACTTCCGGATCCGCCCAATTCTGCAATTCCTCAGAGATCGGCTTGATATGCCCGGAGGCAATAAGGTGCCCCATCTTGGAATCGATCTCTGTATTTTCTTCGGTCATGGCACCCTTGGTAACTAATACAGAACTACGGCGCGAGGCGCTCAGTCAGCCATTGGCCAGACACATCGAGGCGGTAGATAAAGCGGTCGTGCAAGCGGTTGCTACGCCCTTGCCAGAACTCGAAAGACTCGGGCACGATGCGGTAGCCACCCCAGTTATCAGGGAGCGGCACTTTTCCCTCGGTGAACTTACGCTTCATCTGATCGAGCTTTGCCTCGAGGATGCTGCGCGAGGTAATCACCTTGCTTTGTGGCGACGCCCATGCCCCGAGTTGGCTGCTGAAGGGTCGGCTGAGGAAATATTTGAGTGATTCGGTTTTAGAGATGCGTTCGACGCAGCCCTTGACATTAACCTGCCGCTGTAGCGGCAACCAGAGGAAGTTGGCCGCGACCTGCGGATTCAACTCCAGTTCTGCAGCTTTGCGGCTTTCGTAATTACTGTAAAAAGTAAGTCCCTTTTCTGAAAAATCCTTCAACAGCACGATGCGCGTACTCGGACGACCGCGATCATCGGCTGTGGCTAGGCACATGGCATTGGGCTCTTCGAGCTGAGCTTTTTGCGCCTCACGGAACCAGTTCTCAAACTGCGCAAACGGAGACTCCAGCAAATCGCTTTTGCTAAAACGCCCCTTCGTGTAACTTTGCCTGAGATCAGATAAATCCATAGATGAAGTGTGAGTGGTAAAGGATGATGAGTGAATCTCAAATTGGTCAGAAGGCATTCAAAACTCACCAGTCACGACTCACCACCTATTCGTGTTCTGCCAACCAGCGCTCGGCTTCGATCGCGGCTTGGCAACCCATGCCCGCCGCCGTAATTGCCTGACGATAGACGTGGTCGACGCAGTCACCCGCAGCGTAGAAGCCGGGGAACTGCGTTTTCACTTGGCTGCCGGACATGGGCACGATGTAGCCGTCACCATCGCGCTCTAGAAGGTCTTTGACAAAATCCGTATTAGGAATGTGGCCGATGGCGATGAAGGCGCCTTTACAAGGGATCTCGCGTACCTCACTCGTCACCGTGTCCTTGACGCGGATGGCGCGGGTAAAACCCTTCTCGTCTGCGAGGATCTCGGTCGGCACAGAGTTCCAGGCCATCTCTATTTTTTCATGCGAGGTCGCCCGGTCCGCCATGATCTGCGAAGCACGTAGTTCGTCGCGGCGGTGAATCAGTGTCACCTTAGAGCAGAAACGGGTCAGAAAAAGGGCTTCTTCTGCGGCCGAATCCCCCCCCCCGACAACGACTACGTCCATATCCCGATAGAAGGCACCGTCACAAGTCGCACAGGTAGTGACCCCTTTGCCGCCATACATTTCCTGCTCACCCGGGATGCCGAGCAGGCGTGGGCGTGCGCCCGTGGCTACGATGACTGATTTCGCCTCGAAGACCTTTTCGCCCGCATAGAGTCTCTTAACCTCCCCCTCGACTTCGATCTTATCCACCTTGGCATGCTCGTAGCGGGCACCGAAACGGGCGGCCTGTTTGCGAAGGTTGTCCATCATCATGTAGCCGTCGATGCCCTCGGGGAAGCCGGGGAAATTTTCCACCTCTGAGGTCGTCGTCAGCTGGCCGCCGGGTTGTGAGCCTTCGAGTACGAGGGGATTAAGTTGCGCGCGCCCGGTATAAATGGCCGCAGTGAGTCCGGCGCAGCCGGTGCCTAAGATGATGACGTCTTCCATATTTGTAAACAATGGTCTGAATTTATAAAAAGGCAGACGATGAGGTGCTGGGAACGATTCTCAATCAAAATTTGAATTTCTCTGCCGGTTTGCCTTTGGCCAGGCTTTTGCCACGCCCCGATATCCTTCTTTACGCTACACTCCAACCTAGGACCATCGATGCTGGCCGTTCGAGTTAAGGCAGGACGGCCGTCCAGTTGAACTTGATTGTACGAGGCTGACTGCTACGGTGTTTGTATGATTAAAAACGTACATGAAGTTATCCCCGAAGTGGCCGAAGCTGTCCGTGGCGGCAGTGGTAGCGTCACCGCTCACAAACTCCTCGATCTCTTTCCGGGCAGTGCGATCAAAAGCGTCGGCCTCGTCCGCCTAGAACCGGGCGCCAGTGTCGGCGACCACTCGCATAAAGGCGACGAGGATTTTTACTTCTGCATCTCCGGCACCGGCATCGTTGTGGACAACGGGGTCGAGCACCCATTCATCCCCGGCACGTTACAAATCACGCGCGACGGCGAGTCGCAGGCGATACGTAACACCGGCGAGACTGAACTCGTTTTCCTCGGGGCATTAGTGGCAACAATCGAGATCTAACCCAGCGTCGACAAGACCGGATGCAAAGCAAACCGGATCATGCGCTGAGGACGCTAAGGTCTCACCGAGCCGGGTTCTTTCCTCTCTTTCCGTTCTCCGCGCGCTCGGCGACCTCTGCGGTTTAAAAAATTGCTTTGCCATCTACGGCAGTCCTCCGTCCATTCTTCTTTCCCGCAGATCAACCTAGATCTGAAAATCAGAGCCGCCGGTTACTTCATGAAGCCCGCACTCACGCTTGAGGCCGCCGAAGCGGGTCTCCTCTTCGCTCATGCCCTCGCCGAGCTTTTTGGTGCTGTGCCAATCGCCGACCGAGACGTAGCCCTGATCCCATAACGGGTGGTAAGGCAGATTGTTTTCAGTCAGATAGGTGTAAATATCACGGTCGTTCCAATCGATGATCGGATAAATCTTGGTCACTTTGTTTTGAGCTTCGACGACACCGCGCTCACCACGTGAGCTGGACTGGGTGCGGCGGAGCCCCGACAACCAAGCGGAGGCACCCAACTCTTTGACCGCTCGGTTCATCGGCTCGACTTTGTTAATCCGATTGTAACGCTCGAGGCCCTCGAGGTCTTTCTCCCAAAGCTTGCCATAGAGCGCTTCTTGCTGCGCGGCAGTCTGCTGCGGGATGTAGGTCTTAAGGTTGAGCCTAAGACGTTCGCTCAACTCGGCCGCAAACTTATAAGTGGCCGGAAAAAGGTAGCCCGTGTCTACGAAGATCACAGGGATATCGGGGATTTGCGTGGTCACGAGGTGCAACATGACCGCGCTCTGCACCCCGAAACTAGTGCTTAGGACGAGCTGGTCGCCATAGGTCTGATAGGCCCAGCGTATACGCTCGGTGGCAGAGGCGGTCTCAAGGTCGAGGTCGCTCTGCGGCGCGGATGGGACTGCATTGTTCGAATTCACAGACCTAATCTTTGGTTCTTGAGTTAGAAAGTCAAGAATAGCTGTTCGAGAAAAAAGGCCCCGCCTGTGCCGTATTAGTGGGAGTTCTTAGCCTTTTGTGTCTAAGGTGGGTGCTCTCCTCGTAGGTTTTTGTCTTCCGGTTGACGGCTGGACAGCCACCTACGCGGGTCAAGCTCCCGTTTGCTAAAGAGTAAAGGACAGATTCTCCGTTAAGTCTCGAACACTGCAGGGTTAGCGGAGGTATAGGCCACGCACCTTGAGACGCAACCCGAAACGAATAAAATATGAGCCTTCAATTGAGCCTGAGACGCAACTGCCTAGACTCATAGGTCCACGGGTGCAGAGAGGAAGCAAACAAGGTGACTCGACAAGGCCGACCATCGCGACAGACTTCGCGCTATGAAACATACCTCTCAGGAAATCATCGCGCATAAACGTGATGGATTGGCGTTGAGCCGATCAGAGCTAGAGCAATTTGTCGACGGTGTGGTCTCTGGGGACTTTCGGGACTATCAAGCCAGTGCGCTGCTCATGGCTATCGTGCTCAAGGGCATGACGGCGGAGGAAACCAGCTGGCTGACTGAAGCCATGATGCGCTCCGGACGTATCGTCGAGCTGCCGGAGATTAGACGACCTAAGGTGGACAAACATTCCACTGGTGGGGTCGGTGATAAAGTCTCTCTGATTCTCGCCCCCCTCGCGGCGGCTTGTGGGCTCTGCGTGCCTATGATGAGTGGACGGGGGCTCGGCCACACGGGCGGAACCTTGGATAAACTGGAAGCCATCCCCGGCTTCCGCACCCTACTCAGCGACGCGGAATACCGCAGTCAGCTCCAGTCCATCCACCAGGCCATGATCGGCCAGTCCGATGACATGGTGCCCGCGGACCGGAAACTCTATGCGCTGCGCGATGTGACTGCGACGGTCGAAAGTATCCCGCTGATCTGTGCGAGTATCCTCAGTAAGAAACTGGCCGAGGGTATCGACGCCTTGGTGCTCGATGTCAAATTCGGCCATGGCGCCTTCATGCCGGACGAAGCCGCCGGCCGCAAACTGGCCGACTCACTCGTCGCGATTAGCGCCCGCATGGGCAAACCGACCACCGCCCTGCTTACGCGGATGGACGAACCCCTCGGGCGCATGATCGGCAATTCTCTGGAGGTAATCGAGGCGATCAAGTGCCTGCGCGGTGAGGGTCCCGCAGATTTGATGGAAGTCACCTACGCGCTCGGCGCCGAAATGCTCGTGCTCGGCGGTCTGCACACAACACAGGCCGAAGCCATGGTCGCGCTCAAAGCCGCCATCGCCAACGGTAGGGCGCTCGAAGGATTCCGTGCACTGGTCGAAGCCCAAGGCGGCGATGCCTCTGTAGTCGACGATTTCGGCCGCCTACCACAGAGTGAGAGAACGATGGATTTCGCCCTAGACAACAATGAAAAGATGTCTGTGAGCGGACTCGATGCACGAAGCTTCGGTGAGGCCGCCTGCCTGCTCGGCGCTGGGCGCGTCAGCACCGATTCTGTCATCGACCCTGCTGTCGGCCTCGAGCTTCTGAAAAAAGTCGGCGATCCTGTCGAACCCGGCGAAGCCATCGTCCGTATCCACTATCAGGATACTGAGACACTCCATGTAGCGGAAACGCGTTTACGAAAAGCCATCACTTTAAGCGAAGACTGCCCCGCAGAAAAACCACTCATCGTGGATCGTATCCACCATGCCTAGCGCGGTAGTTGAGCGAATGTATTGTGCGTCGAACACCCTATCACATGCACGCTTGCTGAAGCCGCGCGCTACATTTTAATTAATTATATGCAAATACCCGCACTACCCGTAGAGTTGGTCGACTTTAAACCAGAGATCGGTCTCATCCTCGGCTCCGGCCTCGGCTTCTTCGCGGACGACCGCATCGAAGTCGTCGGGCGTCTGCCCTACGACAAGATCGAAGGATTCCCCGTCTCCACCGTGCCGGGACACGCCGGGCAATTCGTCTATGGCACCCTCGAAGGCAAGCGGGTCATCTGCATGCAGGGGCGCTTCCATTACTACGAGGGCTACCGAATGGCCGATCTCACTTTACCCATCCGCCTCATGCACCGTATCGGCGTGCACACGCTCTTTGTGACCAACGCTGCCGGAGGGATCAACCTCGACTACACCCCCGGCGACTTCATGATGCTGAGCGATCACATCAACTTCCTCGGCACCAACCCGCTCATTGGCTGGCAGGGCGACGAGGGCGTGCGTTTCCCTGACATGACAGAAGTCTACGACGGCGCGCTTCGCGCTAGGATCCGCGATTGGGCGAAGGCGCATTCGGTCGACTTGAAAGAAGGCGTCTATCTCGCCACAACAGGTCCCAGCTTCGAGACCCCGGCCGAGATCCGTGCCTTTGCTGCGCTGGGAGCCGACGCCGTAGGTATGTCTACCGTACCGGAGGCCATCGTCGCACGTACGCTCAACATGCGCGTGCTCGGTATCTCCTGCATCACCAACGCGGCCGCGGGTATCTCCAAAACCGAACTCTCCCACGAAGACGTCTCCGAGACCGCCGATCGCGTGCGCCCGCAGTTTGCCGACTTACTCGCAGCCGGAGTCCAACTTGCTTAAATAAACATGGCCACCGACCTCTGCACCCATCCGCTCGTCCAACACTATCTAACGATCCTTCGAGATCGTCGCACAGGCGCAGCCGAGTTCCGCCGTTGCTGCAAGGGCATCACAGAGGTGATTATGGTCGAAGCGGCCAAGCAACTGAGTCTGGACTTCGTCGAGGTGGAGACTCCCCTGGAGTTGACGAGTGGCGCCCAACTCAGCACGGGCGTCGTTTTCGTGCCCATCCTCCGCGCCGGACTCGGCATGCTCGACCCGGCCATGGGCATCATACCAGGGTCCAGCGTGGGCTACATCGGCCTTGAACGGGACGAGGCCACCGCCGTGGCGAGTTGTTATTACGCGAAAATGCCCGACCTCAGCACCAGCTCACAAGTCTTCGTACTCGACCCCATGCTCGCGACCGGTGGCTCCGCCGCGCAATGCGTCGAACAAATCAAAGCCCACGGCGCAAAGCACGTCACTATGGTCTGTATCATCTCCGCGCCAGAGGGAATTGCAGCCTTTGAAGCCGCCCACCCAGACGTGCCGATCATCGCCGGGAAAATTGACCGTGCACTCAACGATCAGAAATACATCCTCCCCGGACTTGGCGATTTCGGCGACCGATTATTCAACACATGATACGCATTGAAGACAATTTCGAAGACGTCCTCGGCAAGGCCATGTCCGGTCTCGGCCTAAACGTAGACACACTGGCCGCTGCTTCGGGTCTCGAAGCCGCCCACATCCGCTCTCTCCTCTCAGGCTCGATCAACGACGAGGCGCTTCGAACCCTCGCTCCGGCCTTAAGACTCTCGCCCACGAAGCTCGTCGATATGGCGCACCAGCGCTGGCAGCCCTCCGTCCAACTACCCGATGGCGTCGCACTTTTTAACACGCCCTTTCCCGTGCCAGGCTACGAGGAAATGACGGTGAACAGCTTTCTCATCTGGAGCGGCCAGGAAGCCGCGGCCTTTGATACAGGCGCGAACGCCAATGCACTTCTGGCCGAGGTCGAGAAACAAAGCCTCCGATTGAATGCACTCTACATCACTCATACCCACCGCGACCACATCGCTGCGCTCGGGGCCATTCGTAAGACTTGCCCCGAGACCACCGTTTACCGCCCCGAAAGCGAACCATTACCCGGCGCTGTCGCGCTCAGCGCAGGCGCTCGGCATGCCTGCGGCGCATTCGAAATCGAGACCCGCTTAACCTTTGGCCATTCGCCTGGCGCACTCAGCTACATCGTGACCGGCGGCGAAGTCCCCCTCGCCTTCGTCGGCGATACCCTCTTCTGCCTGTCCATGGGCAAAGCCCCGAGAGAGGCCTACGCGGTCGCCTTGGAAAACAACCGCCGCGAATTACTCAGTATGCCGAACAACACAATCCTCTGTCCCGGACACGGGCCAGTGACCACCGTGAGAGACGAGAAAGCCAGAAGTCCTTTTTTCTAAACCAGTTTTGTGGAGCAGGCAGTAGGCAAGCGTAAAATCAGTAACGCTCTACCCTTGCGCCGGAATCACGGAATGCTTTTATCAACAACTTAAAACGGTGCGGCGCCCCGGACGCACGACCCTGACTCGCATATCTCACCCGCCCCAGACAAACCAAGTTTCAGACTGAGCATGACCGTATCGAAAATTCCACAACATGTAGCCATTATTATGGACGGCAACGGCCGTTGGGCTCAGCAACACGGCCTACCCCGGATTGAAGGCCATCGTCGGGGGGCGGAAGCCGTCAAGCGCACCCTCAAAGCCGCTCAAAACAACGGCGTTAAAAATATCACCCTATACGCCTTCAGTGTGGAAAACTGGAATCGGCCAGAAAACGAGGTCAACGCCCTCATGGATCTGCTCGAAAAATTTCTACAGAACCAGTTGCCAGAGCTGATCAAGCGCCAAATCCGCCTACGTGTGATCGGCCGCTATTCTGAACTGCCCGAGCCCATTCAGGATCAACTCCATAAATGCGAAGAAGCCACCAGCGAGTTCACCGAATACACGCTAGGCCTTGCACTCAACTACGGCTCACGCACGGAGGTAGTGGATGCAGTCAAGGCGATTGCCCAAGCGGCACACGCAGGCGTGATCGACCTGAATGAGCTCGACTACGAGGGCTTCCGCGCCTACCTCTACACCCGAGACATGCCAGATCCCGACTTGGTCATCCGCACTTCCGGTGAATGCCGCCTGAGCAACTTTCTCCTCCTACAATCAGCCTATGCCGAGATCTACCTGAGCACAGTGCTTTGGCCCGACTTCGACGAAACTGAATTCACAAAGGCCCTGACCGAATACGCCGCCCGCGAGCGCCGCTATGGCAGGACTGCCGAGCAATTGTCCTCCTAGTATTATCATGCAGCAACGTATACTCAGCTTCGTCGTGCTTTGGGCTGTTCTCGGCCTCTCGCTCCTCATCTTTGGAGTGCACGCCGGCGTCTTCTTTATCGCGCTCCTCGCCTTCTTTACACAACTTGAGCTCTACCTGCTCTTTGAGAAAATGGGGCTCAAGCCGATTAAAAGTATCGGCTTGATCGCAGGTGCCGTTATCACCCTCGGCGCTTACTATCTGGGCGGCATCGACTCGGGAAACGACCTTTTCATCCTCAGCTTCGTCGTTCTCGCCTTGATCATCATCCGCCTCGACCTACAAGCGGGGCGTCTGCGCAGCTTCATGCCCACGCTTTTCGGCCTGCTCTATGTGCCCTACCTGATCCACTTCCTGATTAAAACAGTGAAACTCGCGGAGATGAATGTGTTTCCCTCCGCACAGGGCACTTCAACGGGCATATTTCTGGCCGTCTGGATCGTGGCCGTAGCCAAATGCGCCGATGTCGGCGGCCTACTCGTCGGCATGCGTCTAGGGAAGACGCCCCTCTCCGTGATCAGTCCGAAGAAGACCTACGAGGGCGCAGCTGGCGGCATCGTCTTTTCCATGCTCATCGGCATCATCCTAACCGCTATCTTTCACAAATACGCACCCGAAAGCTTTACTTGGTGGCGAAGCGCTTTGATCGCCATTCCTATCGGAATCGCCTCCATCGCCTCCGACCTCGTCGAGTCCGCCTTCAAGCGCCAAGCCGACGTCAAAGACTCTGGTAGATTGATACCCGGCATCGGGGGCATCTTCGACCTCACGGACAGCCTCATCTTGACCGCGCCACTCGGGTATCTGCTGTTCAAATATATGGTTTTTTGATGTCTCGTAAGAAAGTCGTTCTTCTAGGAGCCACAGGCTCGATTGGTGGCAGCACGCTGCGGGTACTCCGTGCACACCCCGACCGTCTGCAACTCGTCGGCGTAGCCGCTAATGGCAACCATACAGAGTTGGCCGGAATCTGCCGGGAGTTTGACGTGCGTCATGCAGTTCTCAGCAGTGAGCCCGCTTACCGTGCGGCGCGTCAGGCGGACGATTTCCCCAAAGGAACCGAACTGGACTGTGGCAGCGCAGCCCTCGAAGCCCTCGCAACCCTGCACGAAGCCGACATCGTGCTCGTCGCCGTGGTCGGCGCGGCTGGGCTGCGCCCTACACTCGCCGCGATCGAAGCAGGCAAAGACATTGCTCTGGCCAATAAGGAGCTCCTCGTGCTCGGCGGAGCCCATGTGATCGAGGCCGCCCAACGTAAGGGCGTCCGCCTACTTCCGACCGATAGCGAGCACAACGCCATCTTTCAATGCCTCCAGGGGCACCCACCCGAACAACTCGATAAGCTCATCCTGACCGCATCCGGCGGGCAGTTTCGCGATACGCCCGTGAGCGAACTCTCCGGTGTCACCCCTGGAATGGCGACCCAACACCCCAACTGGTCAATGGGACCGAAAATCACTGTCGACTCTGCCACTATGGCGAACAAAGGGCTCGAACTGATCGAAGCCCACTGGCTCTTCGACTTGGAACCGGAGCGCCTCGAAGTGGTCATCCATCCCCAGAGCGTGGTGCATTCCTTCGTCCAGTTCATCGACGGCTCCATCCTAGCCCAGCTCAGCCCACCCTCCATGACCTTTGCGATCCAGCACTGTCTCCTCTACCCCGACCGCGCGCCAGGGGTGGAGCCGACCACGGATTTCCGCAAGACTTTTTCACTCGACTTCAAAGCGCCTGATTACACCCGCTACCCCTGCCTGCAACTCGCCTACGACGCTCTCCGCACCGGCGGTGCGGCACCCGCCATCTTCAACGCTGCCAACGAAATCGCTGTCGAGCGCTTCCTCGCTAAAGAGATCGCCTACCTTGATATACCCAAACTCATCGAGCATAGTTTAACGAAAGTCGCCTCCCACAGCGAGCCCAGCCTCGATCAACTCCTGCAAACTGACACCGAAACCCGCGCCCTAGCGCAAGGGCATACATTTTAATTCTTCTTAACAAGGACCGGCTACTTTAGCTGCCGCCCATTCTGCCTAGGCAAGGCTCGACAGCTAAAGCAGCCGACCCCAGTAAATTTCTTACCAATGTTCTCCTCGATCCTCCACATAGCTCTCGCGCTCTTCGCGCTCGGCTTCTCGATCTTCATACACGAGCTCGGCCACTTCATCGCGGCCAAAAAACGCGGCTTGATCGCCGACCGCTTCTCGATCGGCTTCGGCCCGCGACTCTTCGGCTGGCACCGCAACGGCACCGACTTTCGCCTCTCGCTCCTCCCGCTCGGCGGCTACGTATCGCTGCCTCAACTAGCCGACATGGGGCGGATCGAAGGTGGCGAGGACAATGAAGCCGACCGACTGCCGCCGATTTCCTATGCCGATAAGATGATCGTCGCCGTGATGGGGGCGGTCTTCAACCTCATCTTCGCACTGATGCTTTCCCTCGTACTCTGGGGTGTCGGGCGTGAGATCGTCAAATCCACCACCGTGGGCTTTGTGGCCGAAGAAATCCGCAATTCGGATTTCGAAATCGTTCCAGGTCCTGCCTACGTGGCCGGCATCCGTGAGGGCGACGTCATATACAGCATCGACGACAAGAAGGTGCCCGACTGGTGGTATTTTCAGAACGCCATCGCTACCGGAGTGGGCAAGGAAAACGGATCAGATGGCCGCCGCGAGGTCGAAGTCGGCGTGCTGCGCGAAGGCGAGTTGCTCGAGTTTACCGTCCACCCCGAGCTCGTCTCCAGCGAGCGCATGCGCTACATCGGGATTGAGCCGGAAACCGACGAGACCTCTGCCCCGATCGTCATGCGCCTTGAACCCGGCATGCCTGCGATCGAAGCGGGCCTCGAACCGGGCGACCGCTTGATACGACTTGACGGTGAAGACATCATTTCAGGGGCCTTCCTTAGTACTTATCTAACCAAGCACGGCGACCGCAGCATCGATGTGACGGTGGAACGCGAGGGCAAAGAACTGACCCTACCCATCCACCCTCGAATCAAAGAAGGGGAAGCAAGCCCCCGCTTCGGCTTCGCTTACGACTTTCAATACAAAACCGAGATCGTCCACTACAACCCAATCGACCAGCTCTATCGCTTCGCCGAGACGATGAAGATGACGCTCTACGCCTTGATACACAAAAACTCCGACGTGCGCGTGAAAAACATGAGCGGACCCGTCGGTATTGTGCACGGACTCACTCGCATGGCTCAGGTCGGTTTCATCGACCTGCTCTGGATGTTGGCTTTAATCAATGTCAACCTCGCGATCTTCAATCTGTTACCCATCCCCGTGCTCGACGGCGGGCACATGCTCTTCGCCACGATTTCAAAGATCATCGGCCGCCCACTTCCCCGCAGGCTGATGGAAAACGTGCAGGGCGCATTCATGGTCCTGCTGCTCTGCTTCGTCATCTACGTCAGCTTTTTCGACGTCGGCCGCTTAGGCCGCGACGTCGGCTTGATCGACGATGAAGCTCCGGTAGAGGAAGCCACACCGTAAACATCGACCCGACTGGCCTCCCATCGCTACATCACGAAACCGTAGCGAACCCGCGCCAGCGGGAATTACCGTTTACAGCGCTGATCGCGCCCTACCCCTCTTCACCATTCGCAATTGCCCGCACAGCGTGCAACGTGCGCTAAAAAATCTGATCCCGCTCGTCAAGCTGGCGGACCTGGGTCAGGCTGCCTTTGAACTTGTCGATGAGGGCCTTTAGTATTTCGGGGCTTAGTTTTGCGTGGGCTTGGTCAAGGCTGATGAGTGCTTTCGATTTAACGATTTTAACCTCAGGCAACGCTTCACCAAGTATCATGTGTTCGAGCGCATTGTCCACCGCTTCGAGTTCAGAATCCGTAACTTCATCAGACTCCAGCGCGTCGGCAAGTACATCGGCGGGATGATGACTCACCCCAGCCTCGACTGAAGATGGCTCGGCTCCGGCATCCGGCATGGGCCGTGACTCGATTCTTTTAGCTGGTGGGATGACTAGGGCTTTTTTTTTTCGTCCACTCCGCTACCACCTCCGGCCGCCGCGACTTGCTTGATCAAGCTGTCAATCGCACGAGAGCGCGACTCCTCGGCCGCCTTAAGCAGAACAACTTCGAAATTTACCTTCTCGGAAAGTCCTCTTTGCACGGAAGCCTCGCCCCGGTGGAGGGCGTCGAGCATGCGCATGAGCGACTCCGTGCTCATGGCCACACCGAGCTTGTCGGTGCTGCCTGCGTTTTGAATCGCGTCGAGCAGCGCGAGGCGCACGTGGGCTTCGAGATCGATCAATATGCGATAGAGGTCACGCCCTTCGGCTGTAAACTCGTCGACAGCGGCAATGATGGCCGCGTAATCGAGGGCGGCGAGGGCCTGCGCAAGCTTGGCGATACGCTCGTCGGAGACGAGGCCGTAGACATCGAGTACGTCGCCTTCCTTAATGTCGCTACCGCAAAAAGAGATCATCTGGTCGAGGATCGACTGGGCGTCGCGCATGCCGCCGTTAGCGAGGCGGGCGATTGAGGCGAGCGCGGCAGGCTCGACCTGGATGTGTTCCACCTGGCAGATCTGAGTGAGCTTTTCCGCGATCACCTCATCCGAAATGGGGCGGAACTCAAAGCGCTGGCAGCGGGAAACAATGGTAGGCAGGACCTTGTGCGCCTCAGTCGTGGCGAAAAAGAATTTAACGTGCTCGGGCGGCTCTTCGAGGGTCTTGAGCAGCGCATTAAACGCAGCCGTGGAAAGCATGTGCACCTCGTCGATGATGTAGATCTTATAGGTGCACTGAGCGGGGGCAAACTGGCACTCCTCGCGCAGGCTGCGGACTTGCTCGACACTGTTGTTGGAGGCTCCATCGATCTCGATGACATCCATGCAGGAACCGTTCATGATGGCCTGACTGGTCTCGGACTCATTGTCGGGGTTGGCGCTGGGCCCCCCCTCGGCGTTGAGCGCCTTGGCGAAGAGGCGCGCGGTGCTGGTTTTGCCCGTGCCGCGAGGACCAACAAAGAGGTAGGCGTGGGCGATCCGCTTGGTATCGATCGCGTTGCTTAGGGTGCGCACGATGTGGTCCTGCCCCACCAGTTCACTGAACTGCTTGGGGCGCCAGCGGCGCGCGATCACTTGATAGGCTTTGTCCATCTGTAGATCCTCAAAGAAGCTCTCAAGCCGTGCATCTGGCAAGGGGCTTTTTTAGAAAAGTGTGGAAAGGGCGACATTGACGAGCTGGCCATGGAATCTCCGTAGCCCGCAGCTTCAGAAAGGGTTCGTGGCAGGGCGGTTCCGTCCGGCGCAGAGTGCTTGCTGAAGCAGCGCACTACGAATCGCCCAGCAAATACTCCGGGTTTAGCTTCTTGAGCTCGTCCTTCACAAAGAGGCCGTCCTTGCGGATGAGTTCGCCGTCGAACCAAATCTCGCCGCCGCCGTACTCGGGGCGCTGGATCTGCACCATGTCCCAGTGGACTTGGGAACGGTTGCCATTGTCGGCCTCCTCGTAGGCCTGACCGGGTGTGAAGTGAAAAGAGCCAGCAATCTTCTCGTCGAAGAGGATGTCGCGCATGGGCTCGAGGATGTGCGGATTGAAGCCGATGGCAAACTCGCCGATATAACGGGCGCCGGCGTCCGAATCCAAGATCTCGTTCAGGCGCCCAGCGTTCGTGCCGTCGGCGTGGACGATTTTGCCCTTTTCGAACCTAAGGTGGATATTGTCGAAGGAGGTGCCCTGGTAAACCGTAGGGGCGTTGTAGGTGATCTCGCCCTCGACCGAGTCTTTGACCGGACAGGAGAAGACTTCGCCGTCTGGTATATTATGCCGCCCGCCGCAGGCAACGGCTCCAATGCCCTTGATCGAGAAACGCAGATCGGTGTTCGGCCCCTTCAGCTCGACGCGGTCAGTCGCTGTCATGAGCGCTTCGAGCGCGGCCATGCCCTCGGTCATGCGACTGTAGTCTTGTGTGCAGACTCGGAAGAAGAAGTCTTCGAAACTCTCCGTACTCATCATCGCCTGCTGCGCCATGGACGGGGTCGGCCAACGGAGGATGACCCACTTCGTTTTGTTCACCCGGTAGTCGAGCACGGCCTTCATCGCCCGCATGACTCGGCTAACCTTGGCCGGATCGACATCCGACATTTCAAAAATATTATCCGAACCACGCACCGCGATATAAGCGTCCATCTTCTGCATCCGCGCCAACTCCCAAGCGGCTTGCGTCTCGAACTGCTGGTCGTCGAGGTCGTTGACCAGCTCGCGGCTGATGCGCGCCCGCTGCAAGTTGACAAAAGGCACGGCACCCCGCTCGCGCGCGGCACGCACCAACGCCACCACCATGGCTTCTGGAATGTCGAAGGCGTCAATCAAGACACGCTCACCTTTTTGCAGATTGGTCGAAAAGCCGGTCAAGACGGCAGCCAGTTTTGAAAAGTTTACTTCCATTGAAGCAATCCGTACCAAATTCACGCTAAGGTCAAAGCCGCAAAGCGGAAATTTAAACGAGGAGCGATGGCATGCTCGGGCGCAAGCGAACCGGACCACCCGCAAGGTGAAAGCGCGCCAAAAAAACCGCATCACTGCGGACAAAATGGTACTCAGGGCGGGACTTGAACCCGCATGCCCGTGAAGGCACTACGACCTGAACGTAGCGTGTCTGCCAATTTCACCACCTGAGCATGCGTCGAGGATGTGCATTTCGGGGATTAAACGTGCGCTGTCAACGATTCAAGTTTACAAAATGCGAAAATGCGCGTCACAACCAGTGCCATCAACGCCAGCCACAGACGGCGACTGAAGTCGCCGCTAGAAAACCTCAAACACCAGCGCCGTCGTATTGTCTTTGCCGTCGGTTTGCACCGCCTCGGCGACGAGGCGCTGAGCCACGTCAGCGGGGGCGTTCTTCGGCGGGTTGCGAATGAGACGCTTCATGCCGCTGTTCCAAAGGCCTTCGACGAGACCATCAGAGCAAAGGAGGAAGGCGTCGCCCGGTTCGTGGCCGACCGCGCCAAACTGGGGACTGAGGTTCTGCGTCTTACCGCCAAGCACTTGCTGGAGGGCGTTGCGGCTAGGGTGGCTGCGCACCTGCATCTCCGAGAGCTGACCTTCGCGCTGCTGCCAGCCGACGTGGGTGTGGTCGTGGCTGACTTGCTGGATTCCCCCGGCTGCAGGTAGATGGTAGATCCGGCTGTCACCGACGTGGGCGAAATAAACCCACCCGGGGCGCACCCAACAGAGACTGAGGGTGGCGCCCATACCGCTGAGTTCCTCGTAGGCTTGCCCCATGTGCGTGAGTTCGCGGTGAATTTGCTCAAAGAGCTCACCCAATAGATCCTGAAAGCCGACGGCGAGGCCGCTTGCAGCCGTGCGGAAGCTCTGGGGGAAGAGACGGGTGATTTTATCCACTGCGATCTGGCTGGCGAACTCACCCGCATTCGCCCCCCCCATTCCGTCGCTGACGGCGAAGATATAGTCGCTCTCGCAAAGACCCGCATTGCCGTATTTGCCAAGACGGCGGACACCCTCACGGTCGATGGCCAGCGCGAGAAAGGCGTCCTCGTTGTTCTTTCGAAAACGCCCAACATCCGTCAGGCCGGACCAACGAATGCTCGTCGCCGAAAGCTCAGAAAATGCGTCCATGGCTTATGCTTCAGCCTCCCATTGGCTGCGGTCGGCGATTGACTTCATCTCAGGGGAGGCCGGATAGCCGGGAGCGAGGATAGTGGCAAATTCGAAATCAATCACACAGAAGCGCCCCAACTGGGTGCTGTAGGTGATATTCCGCACCTCAGCGTCGTCATGGCGAACGCCGTATTGCTCAAGTTCAGCGAAGATATGCTCCTTTTTCTGATCACTCATGCGGTCGACACGAGCACCACAATTGCTCGTCACAAGATAGAGCTGGGCATCATCACGCTCCACAATTCTAGGCACAAAGCCGCATCCGCGTTCTTCAAGAAACCGGAGCACGCGCACCTCGTTCTCATAGCGCTCACGGGCTTGCGGACCTTTGAAATATTTATGCACGCGCCCATCATATCCAATGTGAACGATTGCACGGGCTGTATTTTTGGCTTCTTCCATTTGAAATTCGTTGTCCACATACCAGTGTTCCGAAATGTGAATGGCAAGATTTGAACAAAAAGCTCGCATCGCTCCATCAAAAGGCCGTAAAAACCGAAAAGTAGGTGCAGTGGCATGCATTCTGCTCAATACAAAATACTCTGCGGGCTTCAGGCCACACATAGCCACCCGCCGAAAAATCAACAGTCAATCATCAACCTGACAAAAATACAGAATACAATGGCTAAAATCAAATTAGAATACCTCTGGCTCGACGGTTACAAACCAGTCCCCAATCTCCGCGGTAAGACCTGCATCAAGGAGGGCGATGTAGACAAGTGGACGCTCGAAGACTGCCCACTTTGGGGCTTCGACGGCAGCTCGACCCAACAAGCTGAGGGTAGCAGCTCCGACTGCGTACTCAAGCCTGTCGCACTCTTCCCTGACAGCACTCGTAAAAATGCTTTCCTCGTCATGTGTGAAGTGCTCATGCCTGATGGCACACCACACCCATCGAATGCACGCGCCACCATCGCTGAAGACTCAGGCCTCTGGGTTGGGCTTGAGCAGGAATACTTCCTTCTGCAAGACGGCCGCGCACTCGGCTGGCCTGAAAACGGCTATCCAGCGCCCCAAGGTGACTACTACTGTGGTGCAGGGTATTCCTCCGTAGGCGACATCGCTCGCAGCATCGTTGAGGAGCACCTCGACCTCTGCCTCGACGCAGGCATCAACCACGAAGGCATCAATGCCGAAGTGGCCAAGGGTCAGTGGGAATTCCAAATCTTCGGTAAGGGTGCCCACAAAGCCTGCGACCAGGTCTGGGTGGCGCGCTACATCCTCCAGCGTCTGTGCGAAAAGTATGGCGTCGATGTCGAATACCATTGCAAGCCTTACCAAGGCGACTGGAACGGTTCCGGCATGCACTGCAACTTCTCCACCGACTACATGCGTGAGACCGGCGGCAAGGACTACTTCCTTAAACTTATGGACAAGTTCGAAGAATATAAGGATGAGCATATCGCCGCCTATGGTCCGGACAATCACATGCGACTCACCGGCCTCCACGAAACACAGTCCATCGACAAGTTCTCTTGGGGCGTGGCTGACCGTGGTGCTTCGATCCGTGTGCCTCACAGCTTCGTCAAGGATGATGCATACAAAGGCTACCTCGAAGACCGCCGCCCGAATTCACAGGGCGATCCCTATCAAATCGTCTCCCGCGTATCCCAGACCGTGGCCGAAGTCGAAGCTGACTTCAAATAAGCCGAGACTAAAGCTTCAACAGCTTAAAGCTTTAATCAACGCCACTCCGCAAGGAGTGGCGTTTTTTTGCCCTCGTCGTAGGTGCGGCCGTAGTAAGAAATGCCGACTTCGTAGATGCGCACATTCGGCTTGGCGACTTTTGCGATAAACTTCGGTTCCACGCCGAAGCGATTTTCCTCCACGCTGACCTGATCGAGCACTTCGCGCCGGCAAATTTTGTAACAAGACTCCATATCGGTGAGGTTAAGATTCGTCGTCATATTACTCAGCAGCGTGAGAAATTTATTGCCCAGCATATGCCAAAAAAAGACGACCCGGCGCGCACTAACGGAAGCGCAATATTTATAAAAGCGGACAAAGGAAAGTCTGCTTGCCTCGAAGTCGCGGAGGAACAAGCTGGGCGAGAATTCTGATGACGCTCTATCACTTATCAAAAGCCCTCAACGCTCTGCAAGCAGCTGGGACTGAATTCCTAATTGCAGGCGGGCTTGCCGTCATTGACCTATTTGCAGAAGAACCCTTTGATTTTAATGACGAATACAATAAAGCTGCATTCATCGAGTTGCCTAACATTGATGAGACATAGCCTTTTTTCAGTAAAGACACCTCAAATCACCGAAGCTTTATAAGTCTTTATGCAATTCATCGACATCAAAACCATCCACGCGCGCAGCGCGGACACAATCGACGCAGCCGTCGCTAAAGTATTCGAGCACGGCCGCTACATCAACGGCCCCGAAGTGTACGCACTCGAAGCCGCTCTCGGTGAGTTCCTCGGAACGCCCGACAAACCGCTGCACTGCGTCGCCGTGGCCAGCGGCACAATGGCGCTCGAAATTGCCCTGCGGGCACTCGGCATAGGCCCGGGCGACGAAGTCATCACCACGCCTTTCACCTGGATCAGCACGGCTGAGACCATCGCACTCGTCGGCGCGACGCCCGTCTTCGCCGACATCGAGCTCGAGACCTACAATATTGATTCAAAAGAAGTCGAGAAAGTCATCACAGCCAGAACTAAGGCCATCATCCCCGTGGACCTCTTCGGCCAAATGGCCGACTACCCCGCACTCGAAGCGATCGCTCAAAAGCACGGCTTGAAAATCATCGAAGACGCCGCTCAGAGTTTCGGCGCCGAGCAAAACGGCCGCAAGGCTGGCTCCGCGGGGATAGTCGCCACAACCAGCTTCTTCCCTGCCAAGCCGCTCGGCGGTTATGGAGACGGCGGCGCCGTCTTTACGGCTGACCCCGAACTGGCCGAGACCATCCGCGCCGTGACCAACCACGGCTGCAAAGAGCGCGAATCGCACTACGTCCTCGGCACCAACGGCCGCTGCGACAGCCTACAAGCCGCCATTATCCACGCCAAGTTCCCCAACTTCCGCGACGAGGAGATCACACTCCGCCAACAAGTCGGGGCACGCTACTCGGAAGCGCTCAAAGACTACACCACCGTGCCCACCATCCACCCCGGTAACACCCATATTTACGCGCAGTACACCATTCGCCCGAAAAACCGCGACAGCCTCGGTGCAGCACTCAAAGCCAAAGACATCCCCAGCGCAGTCTACTACCGAAAGCCGCTGCACCAGCAAGCCGTCTTCGCTGACCTGCCTTGCGCCAAGAAGGATTTCCCCAACACTGATAAGGCCAGCCAAGAGGTCATCAGCCTACCTTTTCACCCCTACCTTACAGCTGACGACCAAGACCGCATCATCGAAACGGTGATCGAGCACGAAATGGCGACTTAGAATCTAAAGTGTTGCGCCTGCAGACAACTACTTCCGTTATCGCCAAAAACAGTTATCCACCTCAAAACGGAATCAGCAGGCTGGTGGACTGTTTGAGTATTCTAACTACTAAAAAACAGATAGACCCACCATGTAATGCATCAAAGCTTGGCTATACTTAAGGTTTTTTTAGATATAATTACGTTATAATGGTTAGTTATTTTTTTGGCCTGATTCATCTTTACTTTGATTTTGATCGTTATTTGGGCTGTAGGCCGCTTTTGCGGGCTCTCTAGCCACTCAGCGGTACAGAAGGCATAGCGATCCATATTGTAAACGAGCTTGCAGAGTCCATTCTTTTGCCCGGCCTGGAGCAGGCCAATGATTCGCAATCAATCCATTGTCATCTGGCTCATATCAAGAGCGTCCGCAATCGCCGACAAAAGCAATTCCCAGCAAGACAATGAGGCTAAATAAGACAGTCGAGATAATACGCTAGCGGCTAGCGGTGTCTCGTGGTTTTGTACTCAAAAATAATGCTTCAAGATGAGATAAATCAGCGTGATTTGAAAATGAAAATACCGTGAGACCTAAGTCCAGTTGGATACAATCAACGCAACTGCCTCAGCGCTTCGTAAGTCACAATACCGACGGAGGTCGAGAGATTGAGCGAACGCAGAGTGTCGTTCTTGTGCGGAATGGTCAGCCGCTCACCAGCCAGTTTGGCGTGGAGCCAGTCGGGCGCACCGTGACCTTCGCTACCAAAGACGAGACCGTCGCCATCCGCGTATTCGACATCCCAATACGCATGTTCGGCCTTGGTGCTAAGTAGCCAGAGACGCTTGGGTGCGGTAGAACTGACCTCAAAGGTCTCCCAACTTTCGTGATGGTGTACGTCGAGCGAGTTCCAGTAGTCCATTCCGCTGCGTTTGAGATGTTTGTCAGTGATCGTGAAACCGAGCGGATGGATCAAGTGAAGACGGCTCTCGGTAATAGCGCAAAGCCGACCGATGTTGCCGGTGTTTTGCGGGATCTCCGGATTGAATAAGATGATATGCAACATGGAATCTAGGCGAACAACTGACTCCAGTTCAGAGTAATGACTGAGGCCCAGCAAATCAGGCAATTGAGCAGGCTGAGTAAGACAGCCGCGCTACCCATGTCCTTGGCACGTTTGGCTAGTGGACGGTTGCGTAAGGAAATATCGTCGACCACCGCCTCGATCGAGGAGTTGATCAGCTCGACGATGAGCACAAGAATAACGCTAGCCACTAAGACGAGGTGTTGGGCGATCGGCACGTGTAAAAGGAACGAAGCTGGAATTAGAATAACGGCCAATAGGGCTTCTTGCCGGAATGCAGCCTCGTGCTTCATAGAAGAGGCCAAACCTTCAAGCGAATAAAAGAACGCTTTAAAGACACGCTTGATGCCCTTATTTTTGTGGATACATGGATCGATCTCTTCTGTGTTCATAAAGATTTAAAACACAAGAAAAGATGTGTCGATTCGGTAAGATGTCGATCCCTCTGTTTGTTACGATTCGAACTCAAGTTGATGACTAGGTGTGCCTAACTGATAACAACTTTAGCTAGGCATATACTCTCTTCTTCAGATTACGCATCGTGTATAATTGCCCCCAGGTTTCCGGAGGCAAGGCGGTGCCCGACTTGGATCGTCGCTTTCCGAATGCGGGCCGGTGCATCTGAAACACTGAATCGATGAAGGATTTCGACCCAAGCGCGAGCCCATCAGTGAAATAGCGTATCCTCAAACGGAGTAATTCATTCAGAGGGAGGCTCCCTCCCTGCCGAAGAACTGCCTCGAGCTTTTCGGGCGATATAGTCCCGGCATCCGAACTTGCCTCACATTTGCTCTGGTAGCCCTTACCGAACATAATAAGTCGGTAACTCTTCAGGCTTTCTTTAAAGTCTCGCTTTGACCCGAACAGCGCAATTAAAGCTGAACGCATCAACCGATTCCCGCCCATCGCTGCGGCGTAGCCGCACCATCGGTAATCTTGAGGGTCCTCAACCAAACCGGCACGAACCGGGTTCAGATCCAAATACGCCGCCACTCGGGTCAGGCTTTCTGGTGAGTCCTCGACCAACAAACTTTTGTAGCGAGCGGCCCATATCGTTCCCTTGTTTTCATGCCGGTGGTTATACCATATGGTAAAACGCTGTTTCAATTCACGCATAAAAGCCGGAAGATCACCCATACGTGAAAGGATACGGCTCCGCGCTGTCTCCGCCTCGCGGCCTCCTTTACTCAGGACATCTTGCAGCTCTTTAACCCCATAGCTGGATTGAGGTGCTTTTTCCAACCCATAAAATTGACGGTAACGATTTAAAAGAACCTCATCCGCCAACGAATCGACAGGCGAAACACGCAAGAGCAAGTGGATGTGATTCCCCATGATGCAATAACCCAGCACTTCGATACCCGCAAAGACCGCTTGCTGAAAGAGCAAGCGAACAAAAATCTCTTTCTCTTCATTGCCAAACAACAGCGACCGATACGCCGTACGGCTCATTACATGATAAACCGCAGAACGGTCACTCAACAACAGGCGCCTTCGATTGCTCATTCTTACATCCTCGAGCTCTAGTTACACATGTCAACATATAAATACCCTGTGTATTTATTTAGATGCTTCAAGCTTGACCTACCTCAAACAGCTTCTTGCCTATCCGCCATGTCCGTTTGGTTCAATCCCTCTCATGCTATCGAGCAAACTCTCCGCCAAGTGGCGGCAACGACCGAAGGCTTCAGCGCCGACTTCGAGCCTGGTGTGCGCCCAGCTGATCCGAAATTCGGCGATTACCAAGCAAACGGGGTGCTCGGCTATGCGAAGAAGAATGACTTGAATCCTCGTGAGCTGGGGCAAAAGCTAATCGACGCGGCGCTGGCCTCCGGACAATTTGACCCGGAACTGATCGAACTCGCACTCGCGGGCCCCGGCTTTATCAACTTCAAACTATCAAACACCTTCCTCTGGCAGTGGCAGCTTGACTACTCGACCAAGGCCGACTACCAGAGCGGCGCAAAGGAGTTAAAGCAAGGCCGCCGGATCGTGATCGACTACCCCAGCGCGAACACGGCCAAGCAAGCCCACATCGGGCACCTCCGCCCTATGGTCATCGGCCAAGCCATCGCCCGCCTACTCGACTTCTGCGGGGCCGACCTCATCCGCGACAACCATATCGGCGACTGGGGTACCAACTTCGGCACGCTGATCATGAAGATCAAGCACGAGGGCATCGACCTCACGACGCTGGGGGACGACGCGCTAGTCACACTTGATAAACTCTATAAAGAGGGGTCTGCGCTCGAAAGCAAACAGCCCGAACTGCGTGACGTCTCCCGCAATGAGCTAGTCAAATTACAAAATGGAGACCTCGAAAACACTCGAATTTGGAAACAAATTGTGGAGATTTCCAAGGTCGCTTTTGACAAGCTTTTCGTCCAAATGGGCGTCGAAGTGGACATTACCCTCGGCGAGTCCTTCTATCGCGATAAAGTGCAGCGCATCTACGACGAGTTGACCGAGGTGGGCCTAGCAGAAGAGAGCGAAGGCGCCCTCGTGGTCTGGCACGACGAGGTCAAGAAATTCTCGCGCGACAACGAGCGCCCCTACCCCTTCAACATCCGCAAGAGCGATGGTGCCAGCAACTACGCCTCGACCGACCTCGCTACCGTGCTCTACCGGGTGCGGGAGTTCAAGGCGGAGGAAATCATTTATCTGACCGACGCGCGCCAGCAGGACCACTTCCAGCTGCTTTTTCTCACAACTAAAAAATGGTTCAAAGCCAAGGGCTATCCACTACCCGAAATGAGCCACGTCTTCTGGGGCACGATTCTCGGGGCAGACAAAAAGCCTTTCAAAACCAAATCGGGAGAGTCGATTAAGCTACAGGAACTACTCGACGAAGCTCGGAGCCGAGCCTACGAAGTCGTCACGGCGAAAAATCCAGACCTACCTGAAGACGAACGCAGAGCGATTGCCGAGTCCGTCGGCGTAGGCGCGATGAAGTATGCCGACCTCTCCAGCAACCGCACGCAGGACTATGTTTTCAGCTGGGATCGCCTGCTCAGTTTCGAAGGCAACACCGCGCCCTACCTCCTCTACGCCATCGCTCGCATCAACAGCATCTTCCGCAAGGTCGGCCTTGATCCTGAAGCACCGATCGAAGGCGCCAGCCCGGCCGAGACCGAGGCCGAACTGATCCTCGCCCGCAAGCTGATGGGCTTCGTCACCGCACTCGAATTAACACTAAACGACCTCCGTCCTCACTTCCTTTGCACTTATCTCTACGAACTGGCCGGCGCCTACAGCGGCTTCTACAATGCCGATAAAGTCATGGTCGACGACGAGGCAGTCAAAGCCCGCCGACTGATTCTGTGCGCTCGTACCCGCACCATCTTGAAGACAGGGCTGGAGTTGCTCGGCCTAAAGCCGCTGGAGCGAATGTAGCCATTTGATCAGAGGAGGCCAGCAGTCCTCACTTCCTTTTGACTTTTTTCTAAGAGCCCTTAGGCAGCTCAATGTTGTGGTCGATTTCGTATTCTTCCATGTCGGGCGGCACCGTCCCGATGGCTTCTTCCATCGTCGTAAGGCCTTCCTTCACTTTAAGCATACTATCCTGATGGAGTGTCATCATCCCGTTCCGCATGGCAATCCGCTTAATAATAGCGGCTTCTTCTCCGGCGTTGATACCTCTAATCAATTCTTCACTGGTCGCCATAAGTTCGTGGATACCAACACGGCCTTTGTAGCCGTTACCTCCGCAAGCTGGGCATCCATCTTCACTCTTACCGGGCACTTTACCAGTCCAACTAAGCGCTCGCATCATAATCTCCGCCTCATTTCCCTCTTGCAGGTAATTTTTCTTACAGGTTTTACAAACCCGGCGCATTAGGCGCTGCGCACAAACACAGATAAGCGAAGCCGAAATCATGAAAGGCTCGATCCCCATTTCCGTGAGACGAGAGACCGTGGTCGGCGCGTCATTTGTGTGGAGCGTACTGAAAAGCAAGTGACCGGTGAGCGCAGCTTCAACTGCGATACCCGCCGTTTCGCGGTCACGAATCTCACCGACCAGAATGACATCCGGATCCTGGCGGAGAAAAGCACGGAGTGCAGAGGCGAAAGTAAGGCCGATCTTACGCTGCATTTGCATCTGCAAGAGACCCGGCAGAGTATACTCGATCGGATCTTCTGCCGTGCGAATACATACATCCGAGGTATTGATTTCGTTAAGCGCCGAATAAAGTGTCATCGACTTACCGGAACCCGTGGGGCCGCAGTGGAGGATCATGCCATAAGGACGTTCAATCAAATCGCGATATAAGCTCAAATTACGTTCCGAGAACCCAAGGGCAGGCAGAGGCAAAGTACTTTTTTGCTTATCTAAGATACGCATGACAATACCTTCGCCGTGATTCAGCGGCGCGGTCGAAACACGAAGGTCGACGTCGATCCCCTTTTTATTAAATTGTTTAAAGATGATACGTCCATCCTGGGGCAATCTCCTTTCAGCGATATCCAGTTGCGCCATAACTTTCAAACGCGCAAGAAGCGCACCAGAGGCAGCGGGCGGAATCGCCAAGCGATTCAGCAAGACGCCATCGACTCGGACGCGCACACGAGTCTCTTTTTCAAAGGGCTCGATATGAATATCACTTCCACCGGAAAAGTAGGCCTCCTCAATGATGCGGTTGGCAAGTTTGATGATGGGCGCAGATTCCTCATCTGAGAAATCTTCATCATCGAGTTCATCCTTGCTCTCGAAATCAGCACCCAGTGCTTCGACGACATCGCCAAAACCAACCGCTTGGTGCTGGTCACTCTTATCATCTAGCACTTTATCAATCTCCGACTGCAACCCCAGCAGCACCGCCACCTTCATGCCAGACAGGTCTTGAACCTTAGACGTCACCCGAAGGTCAAATGGGTTACTCAGCGCGATGATGATATAATCTCCGGCGAAACCAAGCGGAAGGACTTTATTTTCCTGGCAAAAGTCTTTCTCCAGCTTCGAGAAGGTCGTCTCGGTGAGCTTATAGCGTTTGATGTTGATCGGAGAGAGATCAAAGGCCTTGCTTTTGGCAAAAAGCAGTTGGTTTTGTGTGATCTTAAACTCGGTCGCCAAGAGCGTTTCTATAGCCTCACCAGACATCTCCTCATCCGTCTCGATGATGCTCTTAAATTGCACGTCAGTCAAATGACCCATCTGGAGAAGGTTCTCCAAGATAGCAGTTTGGATACGAGCTAAGGCCATTGATTAATTAAGGGGCGAGTGGGATAAGAATAAGTAAAAAGTCTGTCTTCAGATGTGGCCGAGCTCGCTACGGAGGAGAGGCATATTATGAAGGTCGTCTTTAGTTTGAATAATAGTTGCTAGTTTAAGCTTTTTGCCGAGTTCTGCAACGCTGAATCCTTCTTGCTCTAACTGAAAATTGAGATAACGGCCTTGCTCGGACTTCATGAGTGCGGCAATGCGCTCTCCTGCCGCGACGGGTTCGAGATTCTGCCCCAATGCTTGCTTGAGTGCTTCGAGCGTCAATGGCTCATCTTTCCCGGCCGGCACTGCCACTTGAAAGACTTCTTGTATCTGCTTATAGTTCCCCGGCCATTCGTAGCTAAGCAAAGCATAGGCTGCCTCCGGCGTAAACTCTCGGCCTTTATTGGAGCCAGCTCGTTCTGCGGCAACCCGTGCGATGCGTCGTGCATAGACGGCGAGGTCGCTCGGACGCAGGCATAGAGGGGGCAAAACCAAAGCGTCCTGGCCGACAGCGTCAACAAACTCTTTGACCCCACTGTCGCCAGAGACGATATAGGCCAAAAGTGCAGAGTGACTGCCTTCTACTTCGCGATGCACAAGCTCGCTCAGCTTGCGTGCACGATCTATGTCAAAAGCGGAGAGCAATCGCACTCCAATCAGGCGGCTCTTTTCAAAATCGGAGAGCACCGCACGCACCTGTCCGATGGCTTCATCGTTCGAATCAGCCAGCTGGATAATCTCCACAGGCATATCCACATTCCCCCGCCAGCGAGACAGGTCTTTGAGCGCGAGTTCAGAATCCCCCCCTCTCGGCTCATGAATGAAAAGTTCTCGGCCTTCCTTGGCGATCGACCAAGCTTTTTGCAAAAAGCGGTGGCTTATAAAGTTGCTCGCACTGAAAAAGCGCGGCTCTTCAGGAAAGCTCAACGCCGCCGTGGCCGCGGCGGCCGACTTACCCTCCTGAACCAGTTGCTCTTTTTCCTCATCCGTTAAAGGCTCAGAGAAGCGCGAGACTTGCTGCAAAAAGGCTCCAGTATCCAATGGCTTCTCCATCACGAGCGTCACACTCATATTCGCGACTTTGACAAGTTCCGGCGTATTCATGAGGCCCGACACAAGGATAAAGGGAAGATTCGGATACAGCTCGCGGGCTTTCTTCAAGAAATCTGCACCATCCATCACTGGCATCTTATAATCAGAGATTACAAGATCGTATGGAATCTCCTCCAGTTGTGTGATGGCTCGCTCGGGGCGGGTGGCCATATCGACAAGGTAATTATTTTCACGGAGCAGATCCTGCAGCATCACTGCGTAATTCTCTTCGTCGTCTAAAACTAATATTCGTCCGGCCATAGTGTGTATTCTCTACTAAAAATCGAATCCTGCGGGCATTTCAGCTTGGCTTCGATGGCACTCTCATCGGCGCCAAAGAAGCCAGCAATCTTACTGCGATCCCCATTAAAGAGAATAGAGACTGCACGCAGGTAGTCTACCTGCTGACCCAAAAGATGCGACTCAAGGCGATCCCGGGGAGAAGCAAGCTCGGACACTTGTAGTGCAGATTTAACGGCTGCGTGTGTGATCATGTCGCCGGGATTATCGTCGATGATCTTACGCACAGTAGCGCGAAGCTCTTCGTAATTTCGTCCCCATGTCTGCTGCCGGAAGAGATCCCGAGCAGAGCGTTCGAAACGCGGCACGGCGGCGAGCGATTTCTCCCGCGCGATCTCGACAACCAGTTGTTGCGCCATGATGCCGACATCGACGCTGCACTCCCGAAGAGGCGGCACCCGAACTTCGGTTGTACCCATAAGGATGTAGAGGTTTTCGTCGATCAGCCCCTCATCAAAGAGTGAATCGAGATCGCCACTGACACAGAAAATAGTCCGAAGCACGACGGCGAGTGCCTCGAATGCCCCCTCGTGCTTGGCAAGTTTAGTCGCGATCACCCTTTGTGCCTCGTTCATTGACAGCAAATCAAGCAGCACACATGTCACCCGTTCGGCACCTTCTTTTTGTGCGGCCTCAATCAAGGAAAGAGCCTGCGCCTCATCAAAGGTGCCAGGGCTTAGGTAGATAAAATGCTCAGCGTCGCTTTCATAAAAATTAAGAATATCCTCGCAAATACTTCGGTAGTGCATGCCCGGCTCACCGATGAGTGATAGCATGGATATGAAATTACGCAGACTGTAGAGACGTTCTGCAAACGAAGCAGAGGCACCCGACTTACAGGGGTAAGAGCGGAAGCTAAAACCTAGATGCTTACCCGCGTCCTCACCGTCCGCACCCTCTCCATCACTAGCCGAGGAGTCTTGTAGTTTCTGGGTCTCTTCGATCAATTCAGCGGTTCGCTTGAGTAGAGAGAAAATGTTGAGCGGCTTGAGAAAGACTCCGCCGACGCCTTCGCTAATGAGCTCACGAATGGTATCATTTTCCAAATACCCGGAGACCATGATGACGGGGACCTCAGGGCGGACTTTCTTAACCGCCTTCATGAACTCAGCCCCAGTCATCTCAGGCATTTTATGGTCGGTCACGATGAGGTCGTATTCCCTATCGCGGAAGGCCTCGATCGCTTCAATCGGATCCATCAGTGAGGTGACATTGTAATCGGCCTGCTCGAAAATATCGGTAAGCAGACTATTAAAGTCGGCATCGTCGTCTAAAATTAATACGCGGTGTGGCATAAAGTGTATTGGCCCCGTAGATTGATTATTCCTCTTCTGAGGTATCCTCTGCTTTGTGAATTTCCTCGATACGTTCAAGAGCCCGGCTGAGCGAGGCAGTCGATGTGCCGTACCAGAGCACCCGCCCATCGAGTATTTCTTCCCAATACTTTATGACAGGCGCACTCATGTAGTAGCAACTCGCGACTAGGTAAGTGCCTTCGACGTGATCAAAGGGCACTGTGGATGAGGCCCAGCAAAGCGATAAATCCACATTCATCGGGCGCAGAGAGCGCAACTCGATAAAATCTAAGTCGACCATTCCAAGCTTAAGCTCGTCGACGAGATAGTCTATTAACTTAGCTTCGTCCAGTTTCTTCAAATCAAAGAGCAGGGTGGAAAGGATGGATGCACGCCTCAAATCCGATGACTGAATCGCTTCCATGAACCTGGTATTTGCTTCCTCAAGATCAGTCGTAGATACCAGCCCCTTGTTGACAAGGGCAGAACCTAAGAAACGATTACTGCGGAGTATTAAAGCTCGATGCTGCTGCATGGGTTTATTTTTCTACCAAGATGCAGCAAATAGGGCATTCACGTCAAGACGTGAGAGATTCGACCCTGTTCACTACTAGAGAGCACTATTGAAAGAACCTTCTTTTGGATCGTAAATCTATGATAAAGTCAGACTAAGGACGAATCGCAAAATAGCGCACGCGCCCTTGATTTAAAATATAGACCCGACTGGTTGTGCGTGATTCCAGCAAAGCGCGTGCGTGATCCACTGATTCGGGGCTTACTCCATTGATTTCGAGCAACACTGCGCCAAGTGGAAACGTGTCAGCAAAGCGAGAATTATCCGCCACGCCAACCACAACGAGCCCTTCGATCTCGCGCTCCAAGCCGAAGCGCTTGCGTAGGACATCGTCTACTAGGGCAACCTCCAGGCCATCCAGCAGCTCGCCACTCAAGAAGCCTGTTCCATAGGGGTTATTGGGGTCGGCGAGGACGATATCGAGATCGAGCGCCTCGCCCGCACGCCGAATACTCACGCGAACCGAGTCACCAGGCGGTCGGGCCGCTATCTGGAGACGTAACTCACTCACATTTTTAACAGCCAAACCATTGATAGCCACGACGACATCGCCTTTCCTCAGGCCACCCAAGGCTGCAGGCAAGCCCTCAAACACCGATTGAATAATCACTCCGGCCCCCTCAGGCACCTTGAAAGCTTCGGCGTATTCCAGGTTAAGGTCTTCAAGATTAACACCAAGCAGGCCGCGGCGCACCTCCCCGTCCCGCACCAGCGCTATGGCGATCGAGCGAGCAAAAGTAGAAGGAATCGCGAAGCCAATGCCGATACTACCGCCGCTCTGTGATAGGATGGCAGTATTGATACCAACGAGGCGCCCGTAGGCATCGATCAAAGCACCGCCCGAATTGCCGGGGTTAATCGGCGCATCTGTCTGAATAAAGCTTTCAAACCCCGACTCTCCAAGAATCGACAAATTATCCCGTCCGGTAGCCGAAACGATACCCTGGGTGATTGTCAAGCCAACGCCCATCGGGTTGCCAATGGCAAAGACCACGTCCCCCACCTCCAATTGGTCGCTATCCGCAACAGGGAGAAAGGGCAAATCCACCGCATCCACCTTCAGCACCGCCAGATCGCTGCGCGGATCGCGCCCCACCAATTGCGCGGACAACTCCCGCCCGTCGTTGAGTTCCACCAGAATCTCGTCGGCTGGGTCGCCATCGCGCGCGGTGATGACGTGATTATTCGTCAAAATATAGCCCTCTGGGGAGATGCACACCCCCGAGCCGACACCTTCGGGCGAGCGGCGTTCGAGCTCCTCGACCTTGCCTTGGTTGGACTGAGGCAATCCAAAAAAGCGCCGCAGCAGTTCCTCCCGCGGATCCACACCGCGCTGGCGATAGATACGCAGGATGCTCGCCGAGTGCACTGCGACCACCGCCTCTTTAGCTGGCTTGATTACTGGTGCATAGCTGGTCAGATATTTCGGATCGTCGCGGTTGATGCCGGATCGATCCAGCGGCAGTTCAAAGTCCGCCGCCCGCAAAGGTAGCGACACAGCCATACAAACTAAACAGAAACGAATAAATTGAATACGAGCGATCATAACATTTCCATATTCAAGCCAAGATTGCGCCCAGCGCAAATCTTCAATTGATACGAGCTTTAATGGAAGCAGCTCTTTGGTCTGAGGTCTCGATCTTGACGCGAGTCAGGATAGCCTAAGACAAACCGCGCTCACTGCTTTCGACGAAGGATAGAAAGGTCCTCACCAACTGATTCTCTTCGGTGATCACCTCGCTCAACTTCTCGGCTGCTTGGCGGCGATTGAGGCCTTCTTTGTAGAACATTTTGAAGACGCGGCGCACGAGGTTAATGTCTTCGGGCGTGAATCCGGCGCGTTCGAGCCCAACCTTATTGGTGGTCCGCACCATCGCTGGGCTACCGTCAGCAATCATGTAGGGCGGTACGTCTTGCACGACTTTGGAGGCGGCGCCAACCATGGCGTAATCGCCTACACGGCAGAACTGATGGAGGCCAGCACCCCAGCCGATGTTAACGCAGTCGCCGAGTTGCACATGCCCGCCGAGTGCCGCGTGGCTGCTCATGACAAGGTGGTTGCCAACAAGACACTCATGCGCGATGTGACTGTAAGCCAGCAGCAGATTTTTGTCGCCGATTATGGTATCAGTACCTTCTGCGGTGGCACAGTGCACGGTTGTGAACTCGCGAAAAACATTGCCCGAGCCGATCTTCAGACCTGGGCAGCCGCCCTTGTATTTAAGGTCGTGCGTCTTTCCACCGATATAGGCATACGGGTGCACTTCGTTGCCCTCCCCCATCGTGGTGGCCCCATCAACAGTCGCATGGTGCATCACCTCGGTGCCTTTGGCGATTTTTACATTCGGGCCAATATAGGCGTAGGCACCGACGATGACACCTTCGTCTAGTTCGGCACCGGGTGCGATAATCGCGGTCGGATGAATGTCCGTTGGCATGGGGTCTTTCGGGGCTGGGGTTTAATCCGTGGCGTCGGCCAGCATAAACATGAGCTCGGCGCTGGAAACGATCTTACCCCCCACAGTACACTCTCCGGTCGCGGTGGCGATCTTATTACCACGTATCTTGATCAGCTTGACGCGAATTTCGATCGAGTCGCCGGGCTCGACAGCTTGGCGGAATTTGACCTTATCCGCACTCATAAAAAAGGCGATCTTGTTCTCCTCGACAGGCAGTTTTCGTAGAAGCAGCACGCCGGCGGCTTGCGCCATAGCCTCGACTTGAAGCACGCCAGGCATGACAGGGCGGCCCGGATAGTGGCCTTGAAAGTAAGGTTCGTTGATGGTGACGTTTTTTAATGCCACAAGCTCGTCCTCACTGACCAATTCGACTACACGGTCGATCATAACAAAGGGATAACGGTGGGGCAATATGTCGAGCACGCGGCGGATATCCATGGCGGTCTCAGAGGCCTCGACCATAGCTGGAGCCTTCTTCGAGTCGGACTTCTTTTTAGCACCCTTTACTTTTTCGAGTAGCTTCTTGCGGAGCACTTTAGAGAGCTCTGCGTTGAGTGCGTGGCCAGGGCGGACGCCGACTATGTGCGCCTTGATCGGCATACCCACGAGGGTGACGTCGCCAATGATGTCGAGCATCTTATGGCGAACGAACTCGTCTTTGAAACGAAGGGGCTCTTTCGAGACGATCTTATCACCCTTGATCACAATGGCGCTGTCGAGACTGCCGCCTTTTATCTTGCCGAGCTTGAGCAGCTCTTCGATATCTTCGTAAATAGTGAACGTGCGGGCGGGAGCGATCTGGGCAACGTAAGTCTCGGGATCGATGTCGAGGCTCAGGTGCTGCGTGTGAATGCCACGGTCATCGGCTGAAGTGCAGGTGATGCGGAAACCGTCGTATGGTAAAGCAATGATCGAACTGCTGCCACGCGTAACGGAAATCGGCTCATCAAGGGTGAAATACTCACGCTCGGCATCTTGCTCGACTGGTTCTGCCTCCTGAATGAGGTTCACGAAGTGCTTAGCTGATCCGTCGAGAATCGGAGGCTCGCTGGCGTCCATCTCGATAACGACGTTGTCCACCCCACAGCCGCTCAGCGCACTGAGAACGTGTTCGATGGTATGCACTTTGGCATGCCCGTCAGCAATCGTCGTGCTGCGGACGAGATCGTCCACCAAATCGATGAGCGGCTTGAGCTCGGGTTTACCAAAGAGATCGATTCGACGAAAGATCACTCCGGTATTTTCCGGAGCTGGCTTGAGTGTGAGATGGACTTCTTCGCCCGTATGCAGGGATTTGCCTTTGATCGAGACTTCCCTTAGGATGGTGCGCTGTTTCATAGAAAAATAAAATGTTCGGAACGCGTAAACTAGAAGCCACGCAACTTTGAAAAACCGTGGAGCCTAGGCTTAGTCGCAATTATGTAAAGCATCGGTTTTTTGCCAGCGGCAGCACATTGCAGAGCGTGAGATCGCGCGACCTAGACAAGTAAAGACTTAGAACCAGAAGCGTTTCCAGGCAATGAAGGCTACCGCAAGGTGTTGATATCGACGACTTTCATCCCCGCATCGCGGGCGGCTTGCATACCCAGTTCGGTGTCTTCGAAGGCGTGGCAACGCTTAGGGTCGACACCTATGAGCTGGGCGGCCTTTAGATAGGTCTCAGGAGCGGGTTTAGGCCGAACAACATCATCGGCACCGACGACGGCAGCGAACCATTCGCGGATACCCAGAGCCTTGAGAATCTTCTCGGCCACCCACTTCAGACTCCCGGTAGCCACCGCCATGGGTATGTGCTCACGGTGAAAGTCAGCGATGGCTTTAACTGGTACGACTGGCTGTACGTCTGTGAGCAATTCGAGGAAGAGCGCTTCCTTGACCTCTGCCACAGCACGGGCATCGACCGTCTTGCCCTGCTCAGCGGCCAGCATGTCGATGATAATATGGGCGGGCACGCCACCAAGCGCGTAAAAGCGCTCCTCGGTCAACTCAATACCATGCTCGGCCATAGAGCGCGACCATGCGACGAAATGCGTTGGCATGGTGTCGGCCAGCGTGCCGTCCATATCGAAGATCAGTCCGTCATAGTGGTGATGTAGGTTTTTCATCCCTTGGTGGTATGTGAAGTTCCAATGCACAGGCAAGGACAGACCCAATAAGCTACGGGATACTCCAATAATCTCGACATCAGAAGTCATAATTAAGATCGAACTCAGACTGATTTGTAATTGTGGAAACCTTCGCTTGCGGATTCTGTCAGAGCGACTACCGCTTTCCAACATGTTCCGCTCACTTCGCAACGCATTTATCACCGGCATCGTAGTCGTACTCCCGCTAGGCGTCACGGCAATCGTGATTAATTTCTTACTGGAGCGACTCGGGACACCGGCCAGCCATTTCTTCTTTTGGTATCTCGATCCGGAGTGGCGCAGTTTGCCCGCCGTGAAATTTGGGCTAGAGGCGATCTCGGTGCTTGTGGTGTTTTTGCTCATCACTTTGCTCGGCTACGGTTCCCGCTTCGTCTTGGGCCGCCTCATCCTGAACGGACTGGAACGACTCCTCGGCCAGGTGCCTTTTATTAATTCAGTCTATCGCACTGTTAAACAGATCGTGGACACCTTCAGCACCCAGAAGAAGGCCATTTTCCAAGAAGTCGTGCTTATCGAGTATCCCCGCGAACGTTGCTACGTCTTGGGCTTCCTGACAAACACCGCACGCGGCGAGACACAGGAGGTGACTGGCGAACACATCGTCAATGTATTCGTACCGACCACGCCCAATCCAACGAGTGGCTTCCTGCTTATGCTCCCTGAGGAGGACGTCATTCACCTAAAAATGAACATTACCGATGGCATGAAGTTAATTATCTCAGGCGGCGCGGTGGTGCCCAATCCGATGACAGGCGAGGTCGTCCAAGTTGTAAACCCCCGACAAACTGAAGGTGCCGTCCCCTTGAAAAATGCTTAAGCAGGAAGAAGCGCTGATATTGAAGACGGAACCGTCCGGCGAGTCCTTTCTAAAACTGCATGTGCTCACCGCGGAGAGCGGTATATTCCTGTGCCTTAAGCGCCTCTCAAAAAAAGCTTACAAATCGACCACTCCGGATCTTTTTGATCAAGCAGCAGTCATGTTTGAGACCTCGCAGCAGGGCACCATGCGCTTCGTCAAAGAATATCAACTGATCCGCCGCCGCGAGCGAATCGGCTACAACTACCGCTCCCTCCAAAATGCTTCGCGCCTGAGCCGACTGCTTGTGAGCAACGCCGCACACATGCCGGAATCGGAAGTGCTCTACGAATTGACCGCCCGCGCGCTGGATGCCTTCGCCGAGGGCAAAGCCCCGGAGATCGTTCTACTCAAGAGCCTCTACGTTCTGCTCAAAGACGAGGGCTATCCTATTCGCGAATCTTGGTGGCCGACCCTTAGCAGCGATTTAAAAGCTGCGGCCAAACGCTTCTTGCAAACAGCCGCCCCAAACCGAATCGACCTGAACGAAAGAAATTCCTGCGAGCGCATCGAGCAACACCTCACCGAGTGGATGCGCCAGCAGACAGATCTAGTCATGCCTGACTGAAATTTGCTATTGTCCGGTGCGGCGCATGGCATATGTATTAATTACACCCCCCCCACTTAAGCCAAATCTGCGCCCTCATGAAACTGTTCACCCTTTTCTGCCTAGCCTGCATTGTACTCGCTTCGGCGATATATGCGGCAGAACCAAATGCAGTAGCCCAGCCGCAAACGGCCTCAGTTAGTGCGCGATTCCAGAATATCGAAGGCGATCTAGACATAGACATACCGGTCATGAGAGATGAAATGACGATCACGGAAAGCACTCAAATCGAGGAACTCAAAACCGAGGACATTGGCAAGGATTACAATTTTCGTTCGATCAGCGAGGACTTTAGTCAAGCGCTCGAAGATTATAACCGCACAGAGGGCAGACCTCAGACCAATAAAGTAAGGAAGCAAATGCGGGACGCTATGCTTGGCCTGGCGCTTGAGTTCGTCATCACTTTGATTGTGCTACAGATTGCCTTCAGCCTGAGTGGGTTCCCTTGCCTCTTTTGGCAAATCGCGCTCCTGGCACTCACAGTTGCCTTCCCCGGAGGCTTGATGGATTACTTCTATTCATTCAGCTTGCTCAACCCCATCCGCATGGCTCTCAGCTTCATCCTATTACTCGCACTAATTCGCCCCCTTTCCGATGTCCGCGAGTGGGCGACCGCCATCCGTATCGTCCTCATTGCGCGAAGCATTTCAATTGTCCTCGTTTGGCTGGCTTTTACTGGAGTCATGGTGCTCTTTGAACTGTAAGTGCACGCTTGCATTTGACAAAGCGGCCGAGGGCGACCTTCTCTTACAGTATGTCCAAACAAGGCGTCATTCTCCTCAACCTCGGCTCGCCCGATTCCACCGAAGTCAGCGATGTGCGCAGCTACCTGCGCGAGTTCCTCATGGACGGCCGCGTGCTCGACGCCCCGTTCGCCATCCGCTGGTTTTTGGTTAACTGCCTGATACTGCCTACCCGCCCCCGCGAGTCGGCCGAAGCCTACGCCGAAATTTGGCAAGACGAGGGCTCCCCCCTCATCCTTACCTCGCGCAAGCAACAGGCTGCGCTCGCCGCGAAGCTCGATATCCCTGTCAGCCTCGGCATGCGCTACGGCAATCCCTCCACCCCCGATGCACTCAAGGAACTGCTCGACCTAGGCGTGGATGATCTCTTCATCATACCAATGTATCCACACTACGCCATGTCGAGCTACGAAACTGCTGTGGTCGCGCTTATGGACGCCGTGCGCGAACAGAAGCCGGATCTCAAAACGACTCTGCTGCCTCCCTTCTATCAAGACCCTGGCTACATCGACGCCATGATCGAGCGCGCACGCCCCTCTATTGAAAGCGGCGATTTCGACAAACTGGTTTTCTCCTTCCACGGCATCCCGCAGCGTCACTTGGTCAAAGGTGACCCTTCCCACAGCCACTGTCTGACCACGCACGACTGCTGCAACACTTGCCACCCGGCGCACGCCACCTGCTACCGCCACCAGTGCGCCATGACGGTGGAGAAATTTGTCGCCGCCGCTGGACTGCCCAAGGACAAATACATGATCACTTTCCAGAGTCGCCTCGGCCGCGAGCCTTGGCTCCAACCCTACACCGACAAGTCATTGGAGCAACTCGCCAGGGACGGGAACAAGCGCGTCAAGGTAATCTGCCCCGCCTTCACCGCGGATTGCTTGGAAACGCTCGAAGAAATTGCCATGCAAGGCCGAGACAGCTTCCTCGAATCGGGCGGCGAAGATTTCGAGCAGATTCCCTGCCTCAACGAATCACCCGCCTTTATCGATTTTCTCGCGGGCAAGGTGCAAGCCTGGCGCGACGGCGCCTTCGAAAGCGCCCACGCCACACCGCCCGCCTACGTGGAGCGCTGAGCCGGCCAATCGGATTGACATTCGCACTATGTCAGACATTATGTCAGTCATGAAAAACATCAATACGCGCGAGCTCCAGAAGCACACCCGCGAGGTTCGCGAGCGTGTCGCGACCGGCGAATCGCTCCGCTGGGTCATGGGCGAAGAAACAGTCGCCTACATCACACCCGCACAGGAAAAAAAGAACCGAAGCCGTGGCCGGATTTAGCGGCGCGACGCCGTTCGATCTTTGGCGACATCGAAGAACCGACCACAGAAGCAGGTGCCGAAATTGTAAGAGAAGGCCGTGGAGACTATTAATCGCTACTTTGACACTGGGGCACTGCTGAAGATTTACCACACAGAGGCAGGTTCGGATGAAGCTTCAGCACTTGCACTCCATAGCCCGGCTTTGCCATTAAGCTTTTTCCTTGAGATTGAACTCAGGACCGCGATGCGTGCATTACGCGGGCGGGGGGCGATCACAGAAAAAGCCTTGAACCAATTATTGGAATGCATCGACCAAGATATAGCTGACGGGCGACTGCGGAAGCTGAGCTTCGATAGCGCCAAGGTAGAAAGTAAGGCATTGAACCTGTCCGCCAAGTTCACGAGTCAAATACTCTGCTGTAGCTTGGACATTATACATGTGGCGAGCGCATTGGCCGCGGACATTCCCACTTTCGTCACTGGCGACAAACGCCAAGCCCAACTCGCCGAAGCCGCGGGATTGGAAGTTGAGTTTATCGAGATCCCCCGCCAACAGTAGCGGGTCAACAAGAAGTATCTATGCTCCAGGACATCGCCATGACCGACCTACACGCCTTCGCCGTGGCCGCTGCCATCTACGGGGGCGCGTTCCTCTATGGGCTCGTCATGCTCCTGCTCCGACGCCCCTACTCGCGTGCAGTCATGTTCGCGCTGCTCTGCGGAGGCTTCCTCATCCAGACTCTCGCGCTCAACCTCCGCGGTGCCGCGATCAAAGGCTGCCCCCTCGGCAACACCTTCGAAGTCGCCCAGTTCATCGCCTGGTCACTCGTTTTGCTCTTTTTCATCATCGGCCCGGCCTTCCGTCTGCGCCTGCTCGGTTTCTTCACCGCGGGGCTCACCGCGCTACTGGCTGCCGGCCCCTTCCTTGTCCCCGCATGGGACGCCCCCTACCCACCCGGCCTCTTCGGCGGCAACCACTGGATCGAGCTGCATGCCGCCCTCGCCATGTTCAGCTATGGCGTCTTCGCCATCCTTGCACTCGTCTCGGTCATGTTTCTCACCCAGCAACACGGCCTTAAGAAGAAACAATTCAAGGGCGTTTACCAGATCCTGCCCTCCGTCCAGCAGCTCGACCTCATGGCAAAACGCCTCCTCGTTACCGGGGTCATTTTACTCAGCGCATCGCTCGCCTTCGGTGCCGTGTTCTGGATCGAAAACTTCGACCGAGTGCCTGTTTTCAAGCTCAGTGCCACCTGCCTGATCTGGCTCGGCTACCTCACCGTATTCGTGCTCCGGCTACAGAAAAAACTCGTCACGCGCCGCCACGCCCTCGCCACCATTATTCTCTTCTTGCTCGCCATGACCTCGCTCTGGCCAGTGCAATCCGCCCGCCACAACGAGTCAGCCAACGGAACCTCCAACGATCTTCGCATCGAGCGCTAAGCGCCCCACGAAACGACCATGCGATCCGAATTGGAATATTTGTTTGTGCTCGGCACCTCGCACCATGCGACACCGCTCGATGTGCGCGAACGCTTCGCGCTCACACCGGAGCAGGCACTAGAGCTACAGCGACAGCTCCATGAACAAGAGGGCATCCGCGAGTGCCTTGTCCTCAACACCTGTAACCGCTTGGAAATCTACGGGCTCGCCCAAGACCAAGCGGCAGCCGACGCCGTGGGCGGGTTTTTCTGCCAGAAACAGAACATCCCGGAGGCACTTTTTCAACAATACGCCTACAGCCACAACAACCTCGAAGCCCTCCAGCATGTGCTCGAAGTGTCCTGCGGCCTAGACTCCCAAATGGTGGGTGAAACAGAAATCTTCGGCCAGCTCAAGCAGGCCTACTCCCTCGCTCGTGACGCCCGCTGTACGGGTAACGTGCTCAACCGACTATTTGAAAAAAGCTTCCACGCCGCCAAAGCCGCCCGCTCTCAGACTGGCATCACTCGCGGGCAAATTAGCGTCGGCAACGTCGCCGTCGATCTGGCCAGCCGTATCTTCGGTAAACTCAAAGAGAGCCGCGTGCTCCTGCTCGGCAGCGGCGAGGTCGGCGAGAAGACCGCCCAAGCCCTCAAAAGCCGTGGCGTCGACGACATCTCGGTAAGCAGCCGCACCTTCGAGCACGCCCACCAACTCGCCCACCGGCTTGGCGGCGCCGCCATCGACTTCGCCGATTTCACCAGCCAATTGGAGTACTTCGACATCATCATCGGCTCCACATCTGCCCCCGGCGCGATCCTCGACCAATCCATGATCCGGAGCACCATGAAACGACGCCCCGAACGCCCCTGCTTCCTCATTGACCTCGCCCTCCCCCGCGACATCGACCCATCCGTGGAAGACGTCGAAAACGTCTACCTCTACAACCTCGACGACCTCTCCACCATCGCCAACGAGAACCTCGCCGCCCGTAAAGCCGAGATCGACAAAGCCCGCGAGATCCTCAAGAAGCACGCCTGGGCGCTCTGGCTCCAACTCCGCCGACGCGAGCTGATGCGGAAGGCGTAATCCGTGGCGTGCTTGCTCGCGAGCGCCTACCGAGTCCAGGTCATACGGCGCGCGAGCAAGCTCGCACGCTACGTTTCCGAAAGCCCGGCAACACCCACAACAGCCCCGCCCCAGCCAACAGACCAATCCAAGCCGGCAGGCCAAAGCCCAACGGCACAAAGCCCACCGCCACAGCCACCGCCGCCGCGATCAGGGCAAAGGGCAACTGCGTGCTCACATGGTCGAGCGGCTCCACCCCGGATGCGATTGAGGCCACGATCGTCGTATCCGAAAACGGACTACAATGGTCGCCGAAGACCGCGCCACTGAATACCGCGCCGATCGCCGCGACCACAAGGCGGTCGCGCTCCACGTCCGCCGCCTCCCCGGTCAGCGAAAAAATCACAGGGATGGCCAGCGGCATGAGCACGCCCATCGTCCCCCATGAGGTGCCGGTTGAAAAAGAGATCACTGCACCCAACAGAAAAATCCCCGCCGGGAGCAAAGCCAGCGGCAAGCGCCCTTCCAGGGCTTCGCTCAGCCAGGCCGCCGTCCCCAGCTGACTGATCGCCGCACCGAGCATCCAGGCCGCAATCAAGATACAGACCGGCACCGCGATCTCGCGCACACCCCCCAGAAAGACACTGCCCACCGACTGCCCCGGAGCCGCTCCGGGCTCCGCCCGGCCTCTGGCCACCGCATACGCCACCGCCGCGACCAGCGAGGCCAGCACACTCGAAGCCACCAGAATTTGAGGCACATAGCCTTCCGCCCGTCCATAAGCCTCCGCGAACTTGCCCAAACTGAACGGCAGCAACGCTTCCGAACCGATCACGTAGGTCAGCACCGGGATCGAAAGCGTCAGCACCGCAATCGGCACGATCGCCAAGCCCCAGTGGCTGGCGTGCACTTCGCTCTCTTCCGCGTCCGCCAAAGCCGTCCTCGCTTTAGCTTCCGCCGCCCCCATTGAGCCAGGGTTGAACTCCCGCCAAACGCAGACCAGCGCCAAGGCCAGCGCGAACCAACAGTAGTAATTCGTCGGCAGCGAACGGAAGAAATAACCGTAGGCGCTGACCTCTTGCCCCGCCAATTCGAAGCCCTCCCGGATCATCGACAGCTGAAAAGCGATCCACGTCGAAATAAAGGCCAGACAGGCCACAGCCGAGCCCGTGGTATCGGCGAGGTAGGCCAGCTTTACCCGTGACACTCCGCAGCGGTCCGCCGCCGATCGGAGCAGCCGCCCGATCAGCATCGTATTGGCCAACCCATCAAAAAAGACCAGCAGCCCGAAGCCGAAGACCGTCGTCTGCATCCGCTTATGCGGGGCGCGCCCAGCACCGAGCAAGCGCCGCACCAAGCCCTGCAAGCCCCCGCCTGCTTCGACCAGCGCGACGAATCCGCCGAGGATCAGGGTAAAGAGCATCGCACTCAGCTTCCACGACGAGCCGAAGATCGGCCCGAACTGGTGGAGCACCAACTGCTCAAATGCCCCCACCATCGATCCGCCGGAAAGCAGGATCGCGCCACAACACGCACCCACCAAGAGCCCGACCAGCGCACTGCGCGAAACGACAACGACAAGCAAAGCCGCCAGGCTCGGCAAAAAACTCCGCCACATGCTTTCGCCTGCGCCCAGCCAGAAGCTCAAGAGCAGCACCACGCTGGACATGCCGATACAGAGGGCTTTACGAGCTGACATTCGGGTGGCCACACCCAAAAGCTGGCCGATTCATCCACCATGTCGAGCCTCCGAATACGCCAGACGCAAGACAACCTGTCCTTCTTGGGAACATCCGTCCGGCTGACATGACCAAAGACTGGGCAAATCGCGGAAATTTGTCCCATAACTTGAAATCCTCCGAATCCTAGATCTAATACGACGTCCAATCTCAAATAGAACACACACCATGAAAAAACTACTACTGACCTCCATTCTCACACTCGGTGCAACCCTTGCTTACGCTGGCAGCAGCTGCGGGGATGGTTGCGGCGATAAGAAAGACAAAGAATCCAAGACCAACCTCGTCGAATCGGCCACTCTCGTAGCGGGCTCCGGTTGCGGTGACAGCTGCGGCGGAGATAAGAAGGACAAAAGCACCAAGTCCGGCTTCGTTGATTCCGCCTCACTCCTCGCCGGGAACTGCGGCGACGGTTGCGGCGACAAGAAAGACAAGGGAACCAATACCGACCTTGTCGAACCGACCACTCTCGTTGCGGGTTCCGGTTGCGGAGACAGCTGCGGCGGAGACAAGAAGGACAAGTCCGGGAAAACCGGCTTCCAATCCGGCGCTCAGATGGTCGCGTAAGTTATCCGTCCAATTTTGACAAAGCCCTGTGACTCCGGTCACAGGGCTTTATTTGATCACATTGGAACACGACGCGGCCGAAAGAATTCGGAGAGCCGGGGAATCATACCTTTTCGGTAAAGTTTTGATCCGAATTTATACCGGGAAGCGGCTCAGTCGGACAGCACTTGGATTTGATAGAACGACTGTCCCTCGCCCCAAGGCTGAATTACCTCGGTGTAGCTCTCGTCGGCCAAGATCGGATCCCCCTGCGGCGTGAACCCATCACTCAGATCTGCGGTCGACCACACTTGGTAAGTTTTGCCCGGCACGGAACTCCAACCGACGGCAAAGCCCACGAGATGGCCGCTGTCCCGCAAACGGCTCACGCCTTGGCCGAGAGCGTAGGCGGCTCCGTCCTCCGGACCGTCTCCGAAAAAGATCCAGCCGATCGCCAGTTCCCATGAGTCAGGTTCCGAGCCTTTCGCATTGCGCCGCCGGCAAAATCCCAGATCATCCTAATAGCCAATGCGCTACGGAGGATCGACCGACAACTACAAGAATCTCTTCACCGGGCATTCGAAAAGTAATACACACTTGAACATATCAATTTATCCGCATATGTTGATACGTTTATGAGTAAAACTTTCCAGACCAAGCCCTTCACCGCCAAAGGCCGGCAGCTCGCCGAGCTCTTCGCCGAGCGTATCCTCTTTCTCGACGGTGCCATGGGCACCATGATCCAGCAACACAAGCTGGAGGAGGCCGACTTCCGCGACGATTCCTTTGCCGACGTGAAGGGCGACCTCAAGGGCAACAACGACCTGCTCTCGATCACGCACCCCGATATTATTGAGGGCATCCATCGCGCCTTCTTCGAAGCGGGCGCGGACATCGTCGAAACCAACACTTTCTCAGGCACCACCATCGCACAAGCCGACTACGGCCTGGAGCACCGCGTGCGCGACATCAATATCGAGTCCGCCAAGCTGGCGCGCAAGGTGGCCGACGAGGTCGCCGCGAAGGAAGGCCGTCCCACGTTTGTGGCCGGTGCCATCGGTCCGACCAATCGTACTTGCTCCATGTCGCCGGACGTCAATCGCCCGGAATACCGTGCGACCAGCTACGACGAGCTTTACAAAGCCTACTACGAACAAGTCGAAGCACTCGTCGAAGGCGGCGTCGATCTGCTCCTGCCCGAGACGGTCTTCGACACGCTCAACCTCAAGGCCTGCCTCCACGCGATCGAAGATTTTCAGGAAACGCTCGACGAGCGCCTGCCGGTCATCGTCTCCGTCACTATCACCGACCAGTCCGGCCGCACGCTTTCTGGGCAAACAGTCGAAGCCTGCTGGAACTCGATCCGACACGCTCAACCGCTTTGCGTAGGACTCAATTGCGCCCTAGGAGCCGACCTCATGCGCCCCTTCCTGCAAGAGCTCTCGCGCGTGGCCGACACCTACGTCCACGTCTATCCCAACGCCGGCCTGCCCAACCCGCTCGCTGCCACGGGCTACGATGAAACGCCAGAGCATACCGGTTCTGCCGTCGGTGGATTCGCAGCCGACGGACTTGTTAATCTCGTCGGCGGTTGCTGCGGCACCACGCCGGATCACATCCGCGCCGTGGTCGAAGAAGTCAGCCAATACGAGCCACGCACGATCCCTGAGCTGCCCCTCGCCCAGCGCCTCAGTGGACTGGAGGCCTACAACATCGCGCCGAAGCACAGCTTCGTCATGGTCGGCGAGCGCACCAACGTCACTGGCTCGCCCCGCTTCAAGAAGATGATCAAGGCCGACGACTGGGATGGCGCCCTCGCCGTAGCCACTCAGCAGGTGGAAAACGGAGCCAACATTATCGACATCAATTTCGACGAAGGCCTCCTCGATTCCGAGGCCTGCATGACGAAGTTCATGAACCTCGTCGCCTCTGAGCCGGCCATTGCCCGCGTGCCGATCATGATCGATAGCTCCAAGTGGTCGGTCATCGAAGCGGGCCTCAAATGCGCTCAAGGCAAATGCATCGTCAACTCCATCAGCCTCAAGGAGGGCGAAGATAAGTTCCTCGAACAAGCTAAGCTCTGCCAACGCTACGGCGCGGCCGTCGTCGTCATGGCTTTCGACGAAGAGGGCCAGGCCGCCACAAAGGAAGACAAGATCCGCATCTGCAAGCGGGCCTACGACCTGCTCGTCAGCGCACTCGACTTCGATCCCTACGACATCGTTTTCGATCCCAACATCCTGACCGTCGCCACCGGCATGGAGGAGCACAACAACTACGCCGTCGATTTCATCGAGGCGGTGCGCGAGATCAAAAAGGTCTGCCCCGGCGCCCTCACCTCCGGCGGGGTCAGTAACATTTCCTTCTCCTTCCGGGGCAACAACCCCGTGCGCGAGGCCATGCACTCGGCCTTTCTCTTCCACGCCATCGAGGCGGGTCTCGACATGGGTATCGTCAACGCTGGTATGCTCGAAGTCTACAAAGAGATCGAGCCCGAGCTACTTCAGAAAGTAGAAGACGTTCTCCTCAACCGCAACCCCGAGGCGACGGAAGCGCTCATCAATTTCGCCGAAACTGTCGTCGCTTCAGATAAAGTCGTGGACGACTCAGCCAAGCTCGCTTGGCGTGATGGCACTGTCGAGGAGCGCCTCGCACATGCACTGGTTAAGGGCATCGTCGACTATGTCGAAGACGACACCGAAGAAGCCCGTCAGAAACTCCAGCGTCCTCTTGAAGTTATCGAAGGGCCGCTCATGGATGGCATGAAAATCGTCGGCGACCTCTTTGGCTCAGGCCAGATGTTCCTCCCTCAAGTGGTTAAGAGCGCCCGCGTCATGAAGCGCGCCGTGGCTTATCTCACCCCCTTTATGGAGGAGGAAAAAAAGAACAACCCCAATACTCGTGCCCAAGGCAAATTCCTCATCGCCACGGTCAAAGGCGACGTGCACGACATCGGCAAAAACATCGTCGGCGTCGTCCTCGCCTGCAACAACTACGAGGTTAAAGACTTAGGCGTTATGGTCTCCTGCGATGATATTCTACGCGAAGCCAAGGAATGGGGCGCCGACATCGTCGGTCTTTCCGGACTCATCACCCCCTCGCTCGACGAGATGATCTTCAACGCCCAAGAGATGGCCAAGCGCGGCTTCACCCAACCTCTCCTCATCGGCGGTGCCACTACTTCCAGCGCTCATACCGCGATCAAGATCGCACCGCACTATCCACATCCTGTTGTTCGCGTCGGTGATGCCTCACTAGTAACCGGCGTCTGCAATAACCTGCTCAACCCCGATAAGCGCGAAGCCTACCTCGTCGAACTCGAAGCCGAACACCAGAAGCGCCGCGAGCGCTTCGCCGCTGGCCAAGCCGACAACGAACTGCTCCCCCTCGCCGAAGTCCGAGAGAAGCGCTTCGCCCCCGACTGGAGCCAAGCCTCGCTTAAAGCGCCTAACGTCCCTGGCCTCACTGTTAGCGACCATATCAATTTGAAAGAACTCACCGAGTTCTTCGACTACTCTCCCCTCTTCTGGACTTGGGAGCTCAAGGGCGTCTATCCTAAAATTCTTGAGCACAAAAAATACGGCGAGCAAGCCCGCAGCATCCATGAAGATGCACAAATATTGCTCCAAAAAATCATCGAAGAAAAACGCTTCCGCGCCCGCAGCGTGGTCGGACTCTTCCCAGCCAACTCAGTCGGTGACGATGTCGAAATCTACGATCCAAAAGGTGGTCACACCATCGGCAAGATCCACACCCTGCGCCAACAAAAGAAAAAATCCGGCAGCGACACCTACTTCGCTCTTAGCGATTTCGTAGCACCAAGGGAAAGCGATCTGACCGATACCTGCGGCGCCTTTGTATGCTGTATCGAAGGAGTGGATACATTTTCCAAAGAGTTCGAGGATGCCCACGACGACTACTGCTCGATTATGGTCAAAGCACTCGGCGACCGCTTCGCCGAAGCCCTAGCAGAATACACTCACCAGAAGGTGCGCAAAGAACTCTGGGGTTACGCCGAAGAGGAAGACTTAAACAATGAAGCGCTAATCAAAGAACAATATCGAGGCATCCGCCCCGCAGCCGGCTACCCGAGCCAGCCCGACCACACCGAGAAGCAGATCATATGGGACCTTCTAGACGCCGAGGCCAACACTGGTGCAACTCTCACCAGCAGCTTCGCCATGAGCCCTGGCTCCGCCGTCAGCGGCCTCTACTTCGGCCATCCAGAGGCCAAATACTTCCAAGTCGGCCCTATGGACAAAGATCAGATACAGGACTACGCTGAGCGCAAAGGACTCAGCTTGGAAGAATGCGAACGCTGGCTGGCACCGAACCGGGGGTATTGATCCGCACTGGCTTTGCTTACAGGATCGTACTCGTCTGCATATCGTACAAGCCTAGGCTCGCGGAAGCAGCGGCGACGGCAGCGCTGCAGGCAGTCTCCAATCGGAGCACGTGCGCTCCAAGATGGGCGAGCTTCCAGCCGTTCTTACGGAAAGTATGACGCTCATCCGCAGACCAACCACGCTCAGGTCCCAGCGCAATGACCACAGATCGAAAGCCTTCACTCAGAAGCTGTGGCAAAGCTCCGGCGGCCTCGTAGTTGTCGAGTGCAATGTGCGCATCCTCACCATGCAGGAGGGAAATGGCAGACTGTAAGTCCGAGTGCATGCAGACCTTAGGCACGTGCGTGCCGAAGGCTTGCTCTGTCCCAAGACGGAGGCGATCTTTCCATTCGTCAGTCGTCCACAGACGACTCTGCGCGTAAGACGGCTCGCCACGCTCGGCCTCGAAGAAATGTAGATCCTGCACGCCCATACTGGCCACTTCGAAGAGTATACGCTTGGCCGTGTGCGGACGCGGCAGCCCAATTAGTAGGCGAATTGGCAAGGGAGCGGGGGCCGACTCAGTGCCAACGACTTTGAGTGAAATCGCCCCATCAGCTTCAACCAGTGAGACTTCGGCACGGGCACGCAGCCCGTTGACGAAACCAACGAAGACTTTTGCCCCAACCCGAACCCGGAGCACTTTGAAAAGATGCTCGGCTCTCGGATCCTTGCCTTCGAGCCGTGTGGTCTCAAAGGGTCTATCAAAGAGGATGAGATTCATAGGAGATGGCAGTATCCGTAGCGATGACGCGCGAGCGCCGTCGACCTTGTTGGCACAAGGTCGCTACAAAATCACGGCTACCGCCGACGTCCGAAGCGACTGGTCGCCGAGTTACGCTTGCTGCGACGGGGCTTCTCGGCGGTTGTGCTGCGGATGATCGGTTCGTGAAAGTAATTAAAGCCATCCAACTTGAGTTGGGGGATTTGCTGGTCGATGAATTTTTCGATCGCATCAAGCTTAGCCTGTTCGTCGGGCGCGACGATGGTCATGGCGTCGCCCTCGCGCTGCGCGCGGCCGGTGCGACCGATGCGGTGAACGTAGTCTTCAGCGTGTTCGGGTACATCATAGTTAATAACGTGAGTGACATTGGCGATGTCGAGCCCGCGCGAAGCGATATCAGTCGCTACAAGGATCTTGATCTTGCCCTCTTTAAACTCGGCGAGCGCCTTGGTACGCGTCTTCTGCGGTAAATTGGAGTGCATCGCCGCGCAACTCAGTCCACGCTCCTGAAGCCAGCGGGTGATGCGGTCGGCACCGACCTTCATGCGGCAGAAAATAATCATGCTGTCGATCTCCATCCCTTCGATGAGGGCAATCAGGAGGTCAAACTTCTGCATTGCACCGACTGGGTAAATGACGTGTTTGACCGTCTCGGCCGGCGTGAGCTTGATACCGATAGTTACATCGACCGGGTCTTTAAGGCTCTTGGCGGTGAGGCGCTTGATGTCGTCCGAAACCGTGGCCGAGAAAAGGAGGGTTTGGCGGTTCGAGTTGCACATTTTAATGATGCGCGTGACGTCGTCGATAAAGCCCATATCGAGCATACGGTCGACCTCGTCGAGGACGAGGACTTCGATGGATCGGAGGTCGAAATTCTTCTGCTGCACGTGGTCGAGCAAACGACCAGGTGTCGCGATCACGACATCAGCACCGGCTTTGATCTCGTCAATCTGTTTGCCGTAGCCGACCCCACCATGAATGAGGCAACATTTGGGCGCACAGTATTTGCCGTAAGAGGCGAACTGGTCTTCGACCTGGGCGGCCAGCTCGCGTGTGGGTCCGAGAACGAGGCATCGCGGTGCGGCACCAGGCTTGTGTCCGCCGAGGCGGTGCAGAATCGGCAGCGCATAGGCTGCGGTTTTACCAGTGCCAGTCTGCGCGGAGCCAATGACATCGCGCCCCTCAAGAATATGGGGGATCGCGCCCGCTTGAATAGGGGTCGGCTCTTTGAAGCCGAATTCGTCGATAGATTTAAGGATAGACTCGTCGAGTCCAAGTTCGTGAAAGGTCATAGCTAGCTGTAGGGTGAAATGCCCGGCCAACTGACGCATCCGGGTCCTTGAAAAATCTGAAACACTGGAAGCTGAAAAGCAGAGAGACTCAGAGATGAATGGCAGACACTGTCTGCATTTTCATTGAGATCAAGGAGAAATGGCCAGCTGAAACAACGGTAGGAGGACGGCGGATTGCCCGCTCAAACCCAGCGTACGTTGCTGGACTAGTCGCTGCTTTCACGCCTATGTAGGAGTTCGTGATTCATCGTAAAAGAGAATCCAACTGAACGGTCTTTCGCATTAAGTTCTGGATGGGCTGCGGAAAATTGTTGAAGGTGAACTCATGAGCGTGAATTACCGAGGACGCATCGCCCCCTCCCCAACAGGATATTTACACCTCGGGCATGCGCGTACTTTTTGGATCGCGATGGAACGAGCTAGGGAAGCCGGTGGCCGGCTCATCTACCGCGAAGAAGACCTTGACCCACAGCGCTGCAAAACTGAATTCGCCGAGGGCGCGATCGATGATCTCCGATGGTTTGGTTGTGATTGGGATGAAGGCCCCGACATCGGTGGAGCCTACGGCCCCTACCGTCAAAGCGAGCGCTATTCACTTTTTCTAGATAGTTGGGAGCGGCTCAAAAATGCCGGCCATATCTACCCCTGCGATAAATCCCGAAAGGACGTAGCGTGCGCCACACAAGCCCCCCACACAGAGGACGAGGCAAGCGAGCCCATTTACCCCGAAAGTTGGCGCCCACCTTTGAGCCACGGCAAAACAGCCGAGCGCCCAGGAGCGACCAACTGGCGTTTTCGCGCGCCTGAGGAGCGAGTCATCGAATTCGACGACATGCGTCTCGGCCCCTGCGCATTCGAGAGCCTGCGCGACTTCGGCGACTTTCTGGTCTGGCGCAAAGATGGCTTACCAGCCTACGAACTCGCCGTGGTAGTGGACGACGCCGCGATGCAAATCAGCGAAGTTGTGCGCGGCGAGGATCTGCTCATCTCGACCGCTCGCCAATTGCTCATCTACGAAGCGCTTGGCCTGAAGCCGCCGGAATTTTACCACACCCCGCTACTCTGCGACACGAGTGGCCAACGGCTGGCTAAACGGAACCGATCACTCACTCTACGCGAACTCCGTGCCGCTGGACATACACCCAAAAGCCTCCGCCAGTCCCAAGATTGGTGGTCGGGGATCGAGGATTAAATATTATAGACAAAGAACTGACTGATCCTGATCACAACGCAACGTATGCCTGATTCCGCTAATAGAGGGAGCCAAGCAGTGCCTCAAACGCATGGCGCCGAACATTCAACCTAAGTAAACACGCTTCGCCGCAAGCTCTGTATGACCACAAGATCGCCCCAGTCGCCTCCTACCAAGGGATTGACCTTGGGCGGGCGTTT
>Ga0209504_1000140_pt1 | contig 68587 bp, 58 predicted proteins | sample COGITO_mtgs_1005_FD_184791 | JGI IMG/M metagenome (GOLD analysis project Ga0209504, IMG submission 184791) | Pelagic marine microbial communities from North Sea - COGITO_mtgs_100511 (SPAdes) (version 2) | ecosystem: Environmental > Aquatic > Marine > Epipelagic ... | reverse complement strand
TTTTCGGTCGCAATCAATTGTTGGTAAATTCCATGCAGTGTTTTGAGCGATTGTATGTGTTTAAAATCTCCATTCAAAGTTGCCAACTGTTGAAATAAGGTGTGGTAACGGAAAAGGCATTCTCTTTCAAAACCTTCAAAATTGTCTTTGTTGGCATCTATAAGAATGCAACTGCTTTCTATAAAGGTGCTCACATTTTGGGACATTTTAAAAAGGAACGCCATCTTACTATCTCCCTCAGTGGCGGAAAGCATGACCTGCAACTGATCGGAGGAGACAAACACTTGGTTGTTGGCGACCAAAAGATTTCTCAATTGTTCTAATGCTGAAGAATCTCCGAACAATTTGTGTAAAAAAGGATGTTGAAGCAAGCGTTCAATGTCTTTGTAGTAAAATTCATTTTGACCGACCTTTCCCAATTTTTTCTGGTTGAGGTACAATTCGAAAAGCGCTCCGAAAAAACCTGCAATTGGCATGTCTTTTAACAGATACCCCATGGTGATGTTGAGTCTTTTGACTTCTTCTGGCAAAGAATTCAAGGTCAATGAAAGTAAAGATTCATCAGCCAAAACCAGAGCTGTTTTGGCAAAGTCTTGTTGCTTGCTCAACAAATTTCCCACAGCTTTTATTTGGGAAACATTTTTGGGCGTAGCTATTTGATGAATTATTTTGTCTTTGGAGAAATGGTTGGAAACCGTTTCAAAAGGATGCTTTTCATAATAAGACCATTGCTTGCGAATGTTTCTCAAAAAATACCCGGCTTCTTTTTTAGAGTCCATGTATGAGGCGTCCGAATCCCAATACACAGAAGCGACTCCTTTGTCAAGAACGCTCTTAAAAAGGGCTTCCTCTGCCTTGTTCAAGGCGTTGAATCCTATAAAGACAAGGTGCTTGTTGGGGATGGTTTTCAGGTATTCCTGTGTGTTTTGAACCGCTTCTCGATACAACATTCCTTGGTAGCCCTTTTTGTTTTCTCGCAAATGCTTGTAGAGCTGTTGGTAGGATGTGCCCAAACGCTCCATAAAGGAAAGGTGGTTTTTTAGGACGTCAGAGGGTGCTGTTCCCTCTGAAACATCCCAGTTTTCAAGACGCTTGATGTCTTTGAGGTAGGAAAACAATTCGGAGGCAGGAACTAGATGTCGGTCAACCTCATTGAAATCTTGTAAAGCTATGGAGGCCCATTGAGAAAAGGAATCAAAATCTTCTTGCTCCCTAGGATTTTGTTGATTGTAACAGGAATAAAATTCAAACAACAGCGAGATTGTGTCCATTTTCTTCAGCCCAGAAACGCGCTCAATAAAATTCTCAATACTTTGAATTTCCGGCAGAAAAACCGTGCTCGTGACTTGTTCTTTAAAAGCAGCTTTTAAAAAAACACCTGCCCGCTCACTTGGCAACACACAAAGAACATCGGTTAAAGAATGATCTTTTTTTAAAATTTTTGAAACGACCTCTGATAAAAATGTATCCATAGAAAAAATAACTGCTATAAAAATAAAAAAAGCTGTTCAATTAAGAACAGCTTCTCTTAAAATCTTAAGGCCGTGTGCTTTTTATTTCACCGCTTTAGAGATTGGGATTTTTCTCCCTTCTTTAAATGCAACAATAAATGCATTGGGATACCCTTTTCTTTTGACAGCCTTCAGTAATTTTTTAGCAGATTTATAAGTACTTGTCATTTCTCCCATGTAATACTTATACAAGCCACCTGTCTCAATTCGCTTAATGTTAGGAATTCCTTTAAAATTATAACTTACTGCCTTGATTTTGGATTTCCCAGAAGCTACCTGAATTCTAAAATAGATTTTCCCTTCTTTCGAGAGGTTTTCGTCTGCTCTCAACGCCTCAAACTCTACCCTTCTGTTTTGGGCTCTTCCATCAACAGTCCTGTTTGTCGTCATTGGATCTCGATAAGAAAATCCTTCTATCTCTAACCTGTCTTCATCAAATCCTTTGGCAACTAGATAGTCTTTAACGGTTTCTGACCTTCTGATAGAAAGCTTGCTATTGAGTCTGTCTGAACCTGAATTATCAGTATGTCCATTCAGTCGGTATTTTTGCGTATCCGATTTGCTGATAATGCTATAATTATGGTCCAAATTAGACTTGGCAAGTGGTGTCAAGTAATATTTCCCTAGGTCAAAATTAACTGGCCTCAATGTATCTACAGCAACTTTTATTGGACATCCATTATTGCTTGCAGGACCGAATTCTTTCAAACAAAAATCATTTCTATCAATAATACCATCTCCATCTGTATCTGGACAACCCTTAAATTTAAGTTCTCCTGCTGTTTCTGGACAAGCATCTTCACTGTCAACAATCCCGTCCAAATCAGTATCTGGACAACCCTCAAACTCCAACAACCCGTAAACGGAAGGACAAGCATCTTCACTGTCGACAATACCGTCTAAATCAGTATCCGGACACCCTCCAAATTCTTTCAATCCTGGAATATCAATACACAAATCTACCTTGTCAAGGATGCCATCACCATCTCTGTCTTTTGGAGAGCCAATACGCATAGACAAACTGATGGAATGTTGAAAATATGAAGACACTTCATTTTGCTGATATCCCCCAAAAACCTCTTCAAGAGCGTTGTAAGTAGACCTCAAATTGACAGCAACTTTTTCGTTGAGCCGAATGTTGAACCCAAAGGCTGGAATATAAGAAGGTGCAGAAGCGCTATTTACCCATGTATTTCCAAACCCAAATTGTACGTAAGGATCAAACCAACCGGTTGCTTCTTTATCAGCATTAAAATGGTATTGACCGCAAAGGCTGACTTGAGAAAAAGAGCATTGATCTATTGTTTTGGATTCCCCTTTTTTGACTTTATTGTGCGAAGCTTCTAAAACGAGGCTAAATCTTTTGTTGAAATACTTGGTCAAGGAAACATATGGAGACAAACCTGCGTTGCAATCCTCAAAACTAAAATAGTCTGAAGACAAACCTAAAAATTCACTCATAATATCGTTACGAGAGAAACCGACATCTCTGAAATCTACTACATTGGTTCCAAAACCAAACAACCATTTCTTGTCTGCTTCTTGTGCGTTTGACACAAAGCTTACAAAAAATAACACCGCCCACAAGGCAACTTTATTTGTATTCATGATTTTTTTTTCAATTCCGCAAGCTATGGATATTTTTAAAAAAAAAGGTATACTTTTCTTAAAAAAAAGATTTTACTTGTTTTTATAGTACAATGTAAACGTAAAAAAGCTGTTCTCATAGAACAGCTTTTTTTAAAATTGTGTGACGCGAATGCTTGTTTATTTCTTCACAACCAACTCCACTCGCCTGTTTTTAGCTTGTCCGGCCGCAGTTTCGTTTGAAGCAAGAGGCATGCTATATCCGAATCCTTTTACATCCAATCGGACTGCGTCTATTCCTTTTGAAACCAAATAGTCTTTCACCGCATCCGCTCTTAACGAAGAGAGTGCTGCATTTACTCGATCAGAGCCAATTGTACAGGTATGGCCATTGATGGCAAGTTTTGCCTCGCTGAATTCCTGCATAAACTGAACTACTTTGTTTAAATAAGTAGGTGTTCCCTCTGAAAAAGAATGTTTCCCCAAAGCGAAAACGATAGGTTCTTCCAACGCTTCAGGCAATTTGATGGCGCAACCATTGTTGGACAATGGACCTGCTTCATTTGGACAGGGATCGTCTCTGTCTATAATTCCATCTCCATCGGTATCGGACCACGGACAGCCGTTGTTTAATTTATCTCCTGCTTCACTTGGACAAGCGTCGTCTTTGTCTAAAAGACCGTCCTTGTCCGTATCTGGCCACGGACATCCTTTGTTCAATTTGGAACCTGCTACTTTTGGGCAAGCATCTTCTCCATCTATAATGCCATCTGCATCGCTGTCAGGGCAACCGTTGAATTCTGGGAGACCTGCGTCAAGTGGACACACATCGTCCGCATCGGCAATTCCGTCGGAATCACTGTCAGGACAACCTTGGAATTCGACCAATCCCGCCTCGTTGGGACAGGCGTCTTTCTTGTCATAAACGCCGTCTCCGTCCGTATCTTTTCGGTGGTCAAAGCGAATGGACAGGCCAAGTGTGTGTTGGAAATAAGAAGCCAAATCACCCGACCCAAAATCATTTCCTATCGAAATACTGTTGTAAGAACTTTTCAAATTGAAACCATATCTTTCATTGAACCAAAGATTGAAACCAAATGCTGGGTTTAAAGTTAAGGAAGACTCGCTGTCTACCCATGTATTGCCAACACCTAATTGGACATAAGGATCGAACCAACCCGTTTCGCCTACCAAAGCATTCAAATCGTATTTTCCTGCGAGATCCAAAGCAAAAAAGGAAAGGTCTTCAACAGTTCCTTTTGAACTCTTTGTGATGCTGTTTTTTGATCCTGACAACACCAAGCTAAATCCTTTGTTCAAATACCTAGAAATCGAGATATGAGAAATCGCTTGACCGGAATTTGAATCATCGAACTTAAAATAGTCAGAAGAAAATCCTCCAAAATCACCAAAAAGAGAGGAATCATTAAAATCCACTAAGTTGGTCCCAATACTGAGTTCCCACAAGTTCTTGTCGTCTTGGGCGCTTGTCGTGAAACCGACAAACAATAAAACTGCCCATAAGACTCTTCTAAAGTTTTTCATAATCGAATAAATTTAAGTTTTGTTAAAAGTAGATAAAAAATAATTAACTGTTTGTATAATCTTAAAAGTTTTTGGCGTTTTAAGAGTTATATTTCAAAAAGGGTCAAGGAAGGCTTACCACTTTTATTTCTTCTCCCAAATAGACCAAAAACTGCTGGCTTACACAAAAGCCCATTTCAGATAGAAGGGCAGCGTAGGATTTAATCTGAAGCCTGTGCTTATTTAAATACGAACCCGTCTTGTAGTCAATGACGACCGCCTCTTGCCCATCAAACACCAAGCGGTCTGGAATTAAAAGTTTTTCATCCTTGGTCAGAATTTCTCGTTCTGTAAAAACTGTTTTGTCTCCTTGAAAATAGGGACTCAATTCTGGGTGATCAGCCACCGCATAAAGAATTTTTGAGAGGTCTCTTGCCTCTTGTTTGGACAACAAGCCTTCAGAGATATAGCTAGCAAGCACATTTGGAATGTCTTTGGCTACTGTTATTTTTGAAAGCATTTCGTGTACGAGCAACCCATAGTTAACTGCCTTTTCTCGTTGGGTGCCCCAATTTTTAGAAGCATTGGAAAGAAGGACGATTTCGTGATTTTTCCATACACTTGATACGTAGGTCTCTTGAACCGCCACTGGGTCCATTTCTTCTTGCTTTTCCTCAGAAAAAACACTGGATTTCACACCAAATTCGTAACTCATCTTTTGCGGATCCCATTGGTTCGGGCCAGAAAGCGATTTTAAAAAATTTACATACATCCCCGAATAGCGTTGCAACTTCTCTTCGCCTTTGCTGTCGAATTTGCATTCCGAAACTATGTAAAGTTGTTCCACGGCTCGGGTCAAAGCAACGTACAAAAGATTGAAATTATCCAAAGTTAGCTGTTGTTGTCTTTTTTCAAACAGTTCCTTGCCTTTCGCTCCGGTATGTTTGATTTTAGAAGAACAAGAAACCAAAGAAGTTTGAAGATCATCAAAATCGTTCGGGTCCAAATCTTCGTACCAAACCGTCGGATCAATTTCTGAAGTGACCTCCAAATCACACGGAAAAATCACTACCGGAAATTCAAGTCCTTTGGATTTGTGTACGGTCATGATTCTCACCGCATCGGATCCTTCTGAAGCGGTGATGCTCAATTGATCCTTTTTTTGTTCCCACAACTCTAAAAAAGCGGACAAGTCGTTGTAATTCTTGCGTTGAAAATCCAAGACAAAATCTAAAAAAAACTGTACATATGCGTCTGTTTTTTTGAGCAATTGAAACGAACGAATCAGCTGTTCTACACTGTCGTAAAAAGACATTTGTAAAAATTGCGCCAACTCAAAACACACTCCGTAAGCCTCAAGGTGTTTGTAAAATTTATCTCCTTCCAACTCAAGGCACTCCTTATAAAATAAATGGGCCTCTTTTCTTATGTTTAAAAAGCGGTGCAAAAATGACAGGAGGCCAAATTTTGCTTCTTTGTTCATAGGGTTTTGAATGTAAGACAAGATGTCAATCAAAAACCTCACTTTTTGACTGTTTTGCAAAAGCAAGGTCTCCGAAGAAATAATTTCAATCCCTTGTGCTGACAAATAGTTGGCGATTGCAACGCCCTCTTTCTTTTTTCGCACCAAAACACAAACCTCGTTTTTCTTAAAATTGTCATCAAGCCCGTTCAACAATTCCAACACTTTTTTGGGATAGGCTTCTTCAATCTCTGCTGCCTCCAAATCAGACTTGTCGATAAAACTCATTTGTACAAATCCTCCCTTGCGATGGTTTGTTTGTTGCTGGTTCCCTACCCTGTACAAATCACGGTATATGGGGTCGGTTAAAAAGTTGGCGATGTGTGAAAAAAAAGCGTTGTTGAATTCGATAACTTCGCTGTAACTTCTGTAATTTGTCCCCAAATTCCGAATCTCTTTAGGCGTTTGAAAAGGATTGTTTGCGGCAGTCAAGTCTATAAATTGTTCCGCCTCTCCACCTCTCCATCGATAGATGGCTTGTTTGGCGTCTCCCACCAGTAACAAACTCCCGTGTTCTTGTGACAACGAATTTTCAATTAAGGGAATCAAGTTTTGCCACTGCAAGGAAGAGGTGTCTTGCATTTCATCAATAAAATAATGTCGAAATTTCTCTCCGATTCGTTCGTAGATAAAGGGAGCGGGTTCGTTCTTTATTTTATCTGCAATCATTTGATTGAATTCGGCATTCAAACAAATGTTATTCTCCTTTTTTAAAAGGGAAAGTTCTTTTTGAATATGGCTCAAAACAGCCAAAGGAATCAGGCTTTTTGAGACCAATTCCATCAGCACATACGTGCCGTGCTGCTCCTCGAACAAGTCTGCAGTCTCTTGGTACAAGGCCAAAAATTCGGTGGCAACCGAATCAATCGCTGCTTTGGCTGCAGGGCTTGTTTTAGCCGTATAAAACGTTTCATTGGACATCAATTTTTGCAGTCTTCCCTCAAATTTGATGTCTCCAGTTTTTTGACTTGCGAAAGAAACCAAGCGTTGGAAAAACTTTGGCAAATCCCCGTAGGAAAAGTCCGAGTGCTTTACACCAATCTGATCGATGAGTTCAAGACCTTTGGTTCCCTTTTTTACAAAAAGAGCTGCAATCTCTTTTCTGCGTGTCGCCAAATGAGTGTGCAGCTTTTTAAAATCCTCCAAGGATTTTGATTCCAGTTTTTGAAGCTGTTCTTGAGCGTTCTCATCCAAAAGTATTTTTGCGGTCTTATTCAGTTCTTTAGAAATGTCCCAAGACTTGTCTTCACTCACTTTTTGAAGAGTGAAATCGACCAAAACATCGGTCAACTTTTGATCCATCCCTATTTTAGAAATCACCACATCCACGGCTTCTTTTAAAAGCCGTACACCCTCTAATTCCAATTCAAAATTCAAAGGCAAGTCCAAATCGAAGGCAAAAGTTCGAATCAATTTGTGTGTAAAACTGTCGATGGTTGTGATGTTGAACGCGGAATAATTTTGAAGGATATTCTCCAAAATGTTTCGTGATTTGGCTTGCAATGCAGCTGCATCCATCCCTGTTTCTCGGCAAATATCAGATAACATCGCATTCTTTTCACCGCTCGAAAAAGAACGCAAATTTTCAAGCACACGCTCTTTCATTTCTGCAGCAGCCTTATTGGTAAAGGTTATTGCCAAAATGTTTTGGAAGGTGAAGAGGCTGTTTGAACCGAGTAAAATTGTGAGGTATTCTTTGACCAGAGTATGGGTTTTACCACTTCCAGCAGAAGCGTTGTAGACCTGAAATGTTGCGGGATGCGTCATTCTCAAATATATTGAATTCTACGGGATAAAAAACACCCTATGGCCTTTGATTTTTTTTTGCCTTTAGCCCAAAGCTACGTCCATGCTCATCATGACAATAAAACCGATGACAAAGCCCATCGTCGCGATGTCTGTATATTTGTCCTGTTGTGCTTCCGGCACCACTTCCTCTATGACGACAAAAATCATCGCCCCAGCCGCAAAAGCCAGCGCATAAGGTAAAATAGGCTCAAAAGACAGCACCGCCCAAGCCCCTAAAACTCCAGCTATAGGCTCAACTACTGCAGACAATTGTCCGTACCAAAAACTTTTTTTGCGACTCACCCCTTGCCTTCGAAGTGGCATCGCAACCGCAAAGCCTTCTGGAAAATTCTGAAGGCCAATACCAATGGCCAAAGCGACAGCTCCTCCAATGGTTGCTCCGTCAAATCCTGCAGCCACTCCTCCAAAAAGAACGCCGACTGCCAATCCCTCAGGAATGTTGTGTAAGGTAATCGCTAACACCAACAAAGTGGTTTTGTGCCAAGGTGTTTTGATGCCTTCTGCTTCCTTAAAATTGATATGGATATGAGGCAAAACTTTATCCAAGCCAAAGAGAAACAAAGCCCCTAACAAAAACCCAACAGCCGCAGGAAAAACTTTGACAAATCCTTCTCCAGAACTCATTTCAATAGCGGGTGCCAGCAAACTCCAAAAACTAGCAGCAACCATAACGCCTCCGGTAAAACCTAACATACCGTCTAAAACAGCGCGGTTCATCGATTTGAAAAAAAAGACCAAAGAAGCCCCCAACGCAGTTAAAAACCAAGTAAAAAGAGTAGCGTACAGAGCGGCAAGTATGGGGTCTATGGATTCAAAATACTGAATAATTTGAGCAATCATTGGCGGTGTTTTTTAACAAATAAATTTTTTGAAATTTGCTGGGAAATGCTTCTTTTTTTTCCTTCAAATAAAATATGCATGGACTGGTCAAAAGCTTCTTTTTTCACTACTTCAACAAGCGTTCCTAATTGAATGCCCGAACTGTCCAAATACTTTAAAAAAGCTACTGAAGAATCTTTCACTCCCATGATTGTGCATTTTTCGTTGCAGGAAACAGCCGACAACATGATCTCTTTGTGGTGGGCTATGTTCCCATCTTCATCGGGAATGGGGTCTCCATGGGGATCGTGTGTGGGGTATTCCAAATAAACATCTAGCTGTTGGGTTAGTTTTTCGGATTTTACGTGTTCCAATTGTTCCGCTACCTCGTGTACCTCATCCCAAGTGAAATCCAGATGTTTTACTAAAAAAACTTCCCAAAGACGGTGTTTTCTAAGAATTCGAACAGCAATTTTTTTCCCTTCTAAGGTCAAAAAAACACCTTGGTATTTTACGTAATCAACCCATTTCTTATCCGATAATTTTTTAATCATGTCCGTAACAGACGAGGCCTTGGTGTTGAGCTTTTCTGCAATGCTATTGGTACTAACTGCCTTGTTTTGGGAATGAGACAAACTAAAAATTGCCTTGAGATAATTCTCTTCCGTCTGTGATATCTGCGTGTTCATAGGTGCCAAAGATAGTAAAATTTCACCTGTAAAAACTAATTTTTAGACATGTCTAAAAATTAATCTTATATTTGCAAAAAAATTACATGAAACTGAATTTGTATTTCCTCACATTGCTACTTCCATTTTTGCTGTGGGGACAAGGACATATAACAGGAACAATCACTGCCGACGGGCTGCCTCTTGAAAATGCAAGTGTCTTTTTTGAAAACACAACCCTCGGAACCTCCTCCGACGTTGACGGGAAATACACTTTATCCATTGCCGAGGGCACCCATCAATTGAGCGTTCAAGCGATTGGCTTTGCAACTATCAAACAGCAAGTACGCATCGAAAAAGACGCCACTCTCTCCTTAAATTTTTCGTTAAAAGAGGATGTTTTGGGCTTGGATCAGATTGTTGTTTCTGCAACACGAAGGCATTTGAACAAGCGAACTGCTCCTGTAGTGGTGACAGTAACAGATTCCAAAATATTCAAAGCGACTCAATCCATCAGTCTTTCGGAAGGGATGAACTTTCAGCCAGGATTGCGGATTGAAACCAATTGCCAAAACTGTGGTTTTTCACAAATTAAAATGAACGGATTGGACGGGGCTTATTCTCAAATCTTGATTGACAGCCGTCCTGTCTTTAGTGCTTTGAACAGCATCTATGGTTTGGATCAGATTCCGACCAATACCGTCGAACGAATAGAAGTGGTTCGGGGTGGAGGGTCTGCCTTGTTCGGTTCAAATGCCATTGCCGGAACCATCAATATCATCACAAAAGATCCCACAACAAATGGCTTTCAAATAGGCAGCCACTTTGGAGCGATTCACAACAGCGCTTTCGACAAAGCCACAACGTTCAACGGCACTTTGGTATCGGAAGATTTTGATACAGGAATTGCTGTTTTTGGAATGTATAGAAATCGTGAACCCCTCGATTACGACCGAGATGGCTATACGGAATTGACCCGTATGGAAAATAAGTCTTTTGGCTTCAAGACCTTTTACAAGCCCAGAGAACGCAACAAAATCACACTTGAATTCCATACGCTTCACGAATTTAGAAGGGGTGGAAATCACTTGGATTTGCACCCCTTCGAAGCAAACATATCAGAACAAATTGCTTCCGATGTTGTCACTGGAGGTCTTACCTACGAATTTAAAAGTCAAAATTTAAAACACTCCCTTTCGTTTTACAGCTCTGCCTCTTTTTCTAAGAACCAAAACTACTACGGTGGAAGGGGAAAAGGAAGTTCCGCAGAAGGTTTTGAAAATACCCTCTTAGAAAGCCTCGATGGCTTTGGAAATTCTCGAGACAACACCTGGGTCTTTGGCGGGCAATACACTTACGATTTCGAAAAATTTCTTGGAGGAAGTGGTGCTTTTACAGGAGGTCTCGAATACAAATACGACGATATGGAAGACAACAAGCCCGCCATCAACGCTTTGATTGCGCAAACTTTGAAAATCTTCGGAGTCTATGCACAACAAGAATGGGAAATTAACGAACGGCTAAAGCTCTTGGGAGGACTTCGAATCGATGCCCACAATTTGACAAACCAAAATCGCATTGTCAACCCTCGTTTTACAGCCCTCTATAGTGTTACTGAAAGCCTGCGGCTGAGAACTAGTTTTGCAAAAGGATACCGCGCTCCTCAAGTCTTTACGGAAGATGTGCATGCCAGTTTGGCCGCAGGTGAACTTAGCAGGATCCTCGTGCCCAAAATGTCCTTAAAAACAGAAACTTCCGACAGCTACCTGGCTTCACTGGATTGGGAAACCTCCACAACTCTTGGGGCTCTTTCTTTGTCCTTGGAAGGGTTTTACACCCATTTGAAAAACCCTTTTGTCTTGGTCGCTTATGAAAAATCAAACATCGACAAAGACCGATACCCAAAACCCAATGAAGGCATGACTTGGGTCAAAGAAAATGGCGACAACGCACATGTCAAAGGTGTGAATTTTGAACTCAAATACAGCCCGAATAAAATATGGCTTCTGCAATTAGGAGCGACCTTGCAAGAATCAAAATACGACCAACCCCAAGATTGGAGCTCTGTGGAAAACAATACAGACAAAGCAGCTCACTTCTTTAAATCTCCCAATGCATACGGGAATTTTGTATTGGGTTATGCGCCGACAAAAAGATTCCAAAACAACCTCTCAGGCGTCTACACAGGAAGTATGCTTGTACCTCATTTGGCAGGCGCCCCTGAAAACCCCACTGAGGACCTCTTAGAAAATACTCCTTCTTTTTTTGAATTGAACCTCAAATCTTCTTATCTTTTTGACTTGGACGCTCACAAACACCTTGGAATGGAAGTGAGTATTGGCGTTCAAAACCTATTGGACAGCTACCAAAAAGATTTCGATACCGGTCCTTTGAGAGATGCCAATTATGTATACGGCCCAACAAGACCTAGAACCTGTTTTGTAGGCCTTAAATTTGGGACTAACCTATAAAAAAGCATTTTAAAGCTAAATTAATCGCTACAAAAGCCCGACTTCAATCCGCAACCACTCCTAGATCTTCTATCCTTTGAAATGGAATACACTATTCCGACATAGGATTCTAAATTGGCACACGGACCGCCAAGATTGTAAGAGCTTTTTACTTGGATCCCTATTTTAGGTGAGGACCAATAAGTAAGGCCTCCTCCAAAATTTACCGTAGCAGAAGTTTCATCTTCGAAATAAAGTCCGAAACCTCCCAAGACAAAAGGCACCCATTTATTGTCTGAATATTTAAAGTCGTAACGCGCAATAGCGTCGAAATTCAAAAGGTTGGTTCCGTTTTCTGCAATTCCGATTGCAGCAAGAATCTTGTCGGCTATTGGGTTGGAAGAAAAAGACAGGCCGGCACCAACTGAAAATCCTTTAGAAGCATAGCGAACAAACCCTATTCTTGGAAGCTGCAAAAAGGCCCGGTCACTCTTTTTTAAAAATAAAAACCCACTTGCTCCTGTCTCTGCAACCCACTTCGAATTTGGGCTTTGGGCCTTTGCATTTTGAAAACAAATCAAAAGAAAAAATAATAATAAAAAGCGGGGTGATTTCATCATATTTTTTTGGGGTTCTTTTTTTAAAAATAATTCCCATAACAAATATACAACTCTAAAACAACATAGCAAATCCATTACAATCATTTAAACAACATCCATTTCTAAATAAATTTTTGACTCTTTTTTATGGAGTTCTTAACTTCTAGGTTTTTCAACTTCTATAAATAGGCAATGCAATTAATAAGAATTATATTTGTCAAAAAAACAGATTTCCTTTGAGTAAGCAACCCATTTCAAATCACATTGCTCATTCTCCAAAAATTCAAAAGATTGCCCAGCAGCTTTCCAATGGGAAGACCCATCTCCAAATTTCAAATCTTGCGGGTTCTGCACTGTCTTTTTCCGTTGCAGCAATTGGTAACAAAACCCTGCTCCCCTTCCTACTTGTTTTGGACGACAAAGAGGAAGCCGCTTACCTCTACAACGATTTGGAACGACTCCTAGGAGTTAAAAAAGTGTTGTTTTACCCAGCCTCCTATCGAAGGCCTTACCAAATAGAAAAAACAGACAATGCGAATGTTTTACTGCGTGCGGAAGTTTTGAATCGCATCAATTCTGACAAAACTCCTGCAACCATCGTTACCTATCCTGCCGCTTTGTTTGAAAAAGTTGTCACAAAAAAAGAACTGAACAAAAACACCTTTAAAATTGAGGTACAAGAACTGCTATCATTGGAATTCGTAAATGAAGTCCTGTTCTCTTACGACTTTAACAGAGTCGATTTTGTTTCGGAACCGGGAGAGTTTTCTGTACGAGGAGGGCTCATCGATGTGTTTTCTTTTTCAAATGACGAACCGTATCGGATTGAATTTTTTGGAGAAGAAGTGGAAAGCCTGCGTACTTTTGATATTGAAACACAACTTTCGACAAAAGTCTTGGAAAAAATCAACATCATGCCCAATGTTGAAAACAAATTATTAGACGAACACCGAGAAAGTTTTTTAAAATACCTTCCCAAAAAAACCGTGGTCTTTACCAAGAACACTTCGTTGCTTTTTGGAATGCTCGACACCTTGTACGAAAAATCAGAAGTCGCATTCGAAGCCCTTTCAAAAGAACTCAAACACGCGACTCCAGACCAACTTTTTTCAAACGGAAACCTGCTCAAAAAAGAACTGCTTGAGTTCAGCAGGGTATCCCTTTCAAATACAGCAAACAAAACCGTCTCTGAGCAAGTACACCTCTTTCGTACAAAGCCCCAGCCCTCATTCCACAAACAGTTTGAACTGTTGGCAGCCAACCTAAATGAAAACACACGTCAGGGAATCACCAACTACCTCTGCTGCACAAATGAAAAACAAATACAGCGGTTTCACGACATTTTTTCTTCCTTTGAAGAACAAAACAACTTGGAAGAAATTCAATACACCGCACTTGTGTTTCCCATCTACCAAGGATATGTTGATTTAGACAACAAAATAGCATGCTACAGCGATCATCAAATTTTTGAACGCTACCACAAATTCACCCTCAAAAACAACCACACAAAAAAACAAAACATTGCCCTCAAGGAATTGAATACGCTTGAAGTTGGTGACTATGTAACTCATATAGACCACGGTGTTGGAAAGTTTGGTGGCTTGCAAAAAATAGATGTCGAAGGCAACAAACAAGAAGCCATCAAGCTCAGCTACGGAGACCGAGATATCTTGTACATCAGCATCCACTCTTTGCACAAAATATCCAAATTCAACGGCAAGGATGGAACACCTCCAAAAATCTACAAACTCGGTTCGGGCGCCTGGAAAAAACTAAAACAAAAGACAAAAAAGAGGGTCAAAGAAATTGCGTTCAACCTCATCACTCTCTACGCAAAAAGAAAATTAGAAAAGGGTTTTCAATACGCCCCGGATAGTTATTTACAACACGAATTGGAAGCCAGTTTTCTTTTTGAAGATACCCCAGACCAAATCACGGCAACACAAGATGTAAAAAAAGACATGGAAAACGAGCGTCCTATGGACCGCTTGGTCTGTGGAGATGTCGGTTTTGGAAAGACAGAAATTGCCATTCGTGCTGCTTTCAAAGCCGCAGACAATGGCAAGCAAGTTGCTGTATTGGTTCCGACAACAATTCTCGCCTTCCAGCACTTTCAATCCTTTTCGGAACGCTTGAAAGATTTTCCTGTCACCATTGATTATTTGAACCGATTCCGCAGTGCCAAACAACGAAGCAATGTCCTCAAAGAATTGAAAGAGGGAAAAATTGACATTTTGATAGGCACACATCAATTGGTCAGTAAAAAAGTACAGTTCAAAGACCTCGGGCTGTTGGTCATTGACGAAGAACAAAAATTCGGTGTCGCCGTCAAAGACAAACTCAAAACCATCAAAGAAAATGTAGACACCCTTACCTTGACAGCGACTCCAATCCCGAGGACCTTGCAATTTTCCTTAATGGCCGCACGCGATCTATCGGTCATCAACACGCCTCCTCCAAACAGACACCCTATCGACACTCAAGTAATTCGATTCAACGAAGAAATCATTCGAGATGCGATTTCCTTCGAAATCTCGAGAGGAGGTCAAATCTTTTTTATTCACAACCGAGTCCAAAACATCAAAGAAGTAGCAGGAATGCTGCAACGCTTGGTGCCAGATGCGAAAATCGGGATTGGTCACGGCCAGATGGAAGGAAAAAAATTGGAAGAAAAAATGCTCGCATTTATGTCCGGTGATTTTGATGTTTTGGTAGCGACAACCATTATTGAAAGCGGGTTGGATGTGCCCAATGCAAATACAATATTTATCAACAATGCGAACAATTTTGGTTTGTCAGACCTGCACCAAATGCGAGGTAGGGTGGGACGCTCCAACAAAAAAGCATATTGCTATTTTATCACCCCTCCCTTTCATCTGATTACCGTCGAAGCACGCAAGAGAATCGAAGCTTTGGAATTGTTTTCTGATTTGGGAAGTGGCATCAACATCGCGATGAAAGACCTTGAAATACGGGGAGCTGGAGATCTTTTGGGTGGAGAACAAAGTGGGTTTATCAATGACATTGGTTTTGACACCTATCAAAAAATCCTCAAAGAAGCCATTGAGGAGCTGAAAGATACTGAATTCAAAGAACTGTATGCTGCTGATGACAAACCCGTCAAAACATTCGTAAAAGACATTCAGATAGACACGGATTTTGAAATCCTTTTCCCAGATGATTTTATCAATGTTGTTTCAGAAAGACTCAAATTATACAAAGAGTTGGCCGAACTCAACAACGAAAGTGAACTCAAAGTTTTTGAAAAACAACTCAAAGATCGTTTTGGAGAACTGCCAACTCAAGTGGAAGATTTGTTAGACAGTGTGCGTATCAAATGGATCGCAAAAACACTGGGAATAGAAAAGTTGATCTTAAAACAAAAACGAATGATTGGGTATTTTGTCTCGGACCAACAAAGCGCTTTTTACCAAACCGAAATTTTTACAAACCTCCTCGCATTTGTGCAACAAAACTCCAAAAACTGTGTGCTCAAAGAGAAAGAAACAAAAAAAGGCTTGCGCTTGTTGCTCACCTTTATCCGAATAGATTCCGTAAAAAAAGCCCTTCAAACACTAGAATCCATTCCAAAAAGACAATCCCTCATCCCTTGAAAAAGTTTGCCCCTCTTTACGGTTCGATTCTGTTGATTAGCAGCGCCGGTGTTTTGGTTCGCTCCATTGATATGAGTCCTGTTTTGATTGCTTTTTGGAGAGGTTTGATCGCCTTGATCCTCTTGGGTTCGTATGCCTACTTTCAAAAAATCCCCTTTGCAATTTCAAAGAGAAATGATGCCTTCACATTGCTCCTCTCCTCCCTTTTTTTTGCGGGACATTGGGTTACCTATTTTTATGCTTTGCAAATCTCTTCCGTGGCAATTGGGATGCTTTCACTCTTTACATTTCCAGCAATCACTGCACTTTTAGAACCGCTGTACTTTCAAACAACTTTCAACAAACGCCACCTGTTTTTAACCTTTTTGGCAATCGTCGGACTCTCGTTTATGGTTCCCGAAATCAGTTTTTCAAACCACAACACCCAAGGAATTGCTTGGGGTGTGGTCTCTGCTTTGTGCTACTCTTTGCGGAATTTGACGATGAAATCCAACAGCCAAAAATACGACAGTGCTATTTTGATGTTTTATCAATTTCTATTTGTAGCCTTGTGTTTTGCTCCCTTTTTACTAGACAGCAAGGCCACTAAAACAATAGATTCTTTCGAACACCTTCTTTTTTTGGGAATCTTTACTACCGCGATTGGACACACGCTATTTGTCAAGAGTTTTAAAAATTTCAGCGTCGCTACGGCGAGCATCATTGCGAGCTCACAACCTCTCTTCGGCGTAATTTTAGGATACTTGTTTCTTCATGAAACGCCCAATAAATGGGTTCTTATAGGAGGCTGTATTGTTCTTTCTAGTGTTTTTGTAGAAAGCCTTCACTCCCAAAAAAACAATTCCTAAAGAAACGGTCGCGGGTATAAAAGAAACTAACCGTACACAAATTGAAACATCTTTCCTGGCAAAGGCTGAACCAAACCCTTCATTTCTAATTGAAACAAAAGAGCGGCCATTTTATTGATTGGCAAATTACAGTCCAGAGAAATATTGTCCAACCACCCTATCTTTTTAGACTTCAAGCAATCGTACACTTTTTGTTGCTCTGCATTCAAATTCAAAAAGAGCTGGGTTTGCATGGCTGTGGAAGTTTTCTTTTGAGGAGCCCACCCCAACATGTTGATCAGGTCATCTGCACAAGTAATCACAGCGGCTTTGTGATCTCGAATCAAAGCATTGCAGCCACTACTATACCTATCTGAAGCCCGACCGGGAACAGCAAATACCTCTTTGGAATAGGAATTGGCCAATGCTGCAGTGATCAAAGCACCTCCTTTCGATGCAGATTCTACAACGATTGTGGCCTCCGAAAGACCCGCAACAATTCGATTTCTTCTTACAAAATTTTCTCTTCGAGGTTTTTCATCGTACCAAAACTCCGTCAAAAACCCTCCTTTTTTTAAGAGTTGTGACTGGTATCTTTTGTGTTGTTTTGGATAAACACTTCCAAAACCATGTGCGAATACAGCAACCGTTTTTAAATTGTTTTTCAAAGCTGATTTGTGAGCAAGCATGTCAATTCCCAAAGCATAACCACTGACAATAATTGGGTTGTATTCTTTGAGGCCTGAAATCAAAGACTCACAAAAGTCACTCCCATAGCGCGTCATTTGACGAGTCCCAACGATACTGATGCATTTTGAATTTTCAAAGGAAAAATTCCCGTCCTGAAAAAGCAAAATAGGACTGTCTGCGCAATTTTTAAGTTGATTCGGGTAGTTTTTATCTAAAAAATAAAGGGTTTGAAGATTTTCTTTTTCTAACAATTCCACTTCTTTTTCTGCTGCGGCCAAAGTAGAAGAATCGAAAAGGTTTTGCAAGGCCATCCGGCCAAAACCGGGCAGTTTTTGCAGTGTTTGTTGTTTTTCTTTAAAAATATTTTTGGGGCTTCCGCAAATTTCTATCATTTTTTTTGCGTAAATATCTCCGATGCCTTTGGTTTTTTGCAAAGCCAAAGCATACAGAAGTTCTTCTTTTTCCATGGGCTGACAATTTGCTATTTAAGTTACAAAATTTCTTGAAAAAAACTTCCTCAAAAAAACATCTCCTCTAATTTTTATATATATTTGTAAATATGCAATTGCCCAACTACATCAGCAATTTATTATTTCGTTACGAATGCGTGATCGTTCCAGGATTTGGCGGATTTGTCAGCAGTACAATACCTTCACATAGAGACGCGCGTACACACGTATTTTACCCCCCAACAAAAAAAGTAAATTTCAACAACCAATTGAAAAACAATGACGGCTTGTTGGCGAATTACATCGCAGATGTTGAAAACATTTCTTTTGAACAAGCAGTTGAATTGATTGGGAAGGAAGTAAAAAAATGGAAATTGCAGCTCAATCAAGGAGCTTTAAAGCTTTCTAAAATTGGAGAATTACACGTCAACAATGATCAAAAAATTGTTTTTACTCCTTTGGAAGAAACCAATTACCTAATGCGTTCTTTTGGTTTGAGTCCCTTTACTTCTTCAGAATTGCCTCGTGAAAACAGTTCAATACAGCGAGTTTCACTTCAAGATTCTAGGAAGAATAAGCCCTCGTATTTTGTAAAATACGCAGCCTCAGTAGCGGCACTGATGATTCTTGGAACGCTGACATGGAAGACTGTTGAAAAAAATCAGTTCAGCGCTCTTGAGCTTGAAAACCAAGAGACAGTAACAAAAAAAATACAAGAAGCAACTTTTGTCATCAACAATCCACTTCCAGAAATTTCTTTGGACTTGGTAAAAACACCTTCCAAAAAATACCACTTGATCGCAGGTTCTTTTGCTGAAAAATCAAATGCCAATCGAAAAGTAAAGCAACTCTTAAAAAAAGGGTTTCCTGCAAAAATCGTCAACACAAACAAATGGGGATTGGAGCAAGTGGCCTTTGGAAGCTACAATACTCGATCAGAAGCTGTAGAGAATTTAAAACAAATCAGAGCAACACAAGCAAAAGACGCTTGGTTGTTGATAAAATAGCCTCAGAAAAGCTTCTTTCTCTTTCCTCACTATCTTTAGCACTTTTTTACAAAGGTTTTGATCGCCTCAATACAGGCCGTTTTGTTTTCTAGATGTGACATGTGCCCTTCTGAGAACATCATTACTGCCGTTTGTGATCCACGCACTTGATCTAGCAAATCTTCGAATTTTAAAACCGGGTCTTTCTTTCCCAAAATCAACATCTTTGGATAAGGCCCAAAGTGCAACAAAACCTCTCTGTCTTTTCTGATTTTCATGCCTTCCAAAGCCGCAATCACCCCTTGTTTTGAAGTTTGCAATGCCTGTTGTTTTACTTCGTTGATTTCGGCACGGAGCAATTTTCTGTTTTTAGAACGAAACAACAGAGGAATGGAAGTACGTATAAAAGACAAATGATTTTTTTTGACAAGCTGAATCGCTTTCGATCGACTTGCTTTTTTTTCTTCGGTATCTGCTCTGGATGTTGAATTCATCAAACACAAGCCTTTGACATGGTCTGGATGCATTTCTGCAAAAGCCAAAGCAACATAGCCTCCCATTGAATGTCCTACAAATATAGCTTTTCGTATTCTCAAATGGTTTAAAACGGCAGCGACCCCTGCAGCCATCTCATCCATGCTGTGGACATACCCCCTGTTTTCCGTCTGTCCATGGCCTAAAAGATCCACACAAATCACCCTGTTTCTTTTGCAAAGCAAGTCCGCTGTTTCTTTCCACATTGTACAATTCTCCAAAAAACCGTGAAGCAAGACCACTGCGGTTCCCTTTCCCGTATCCGTGAAATAAATGGAGGTGTTTTTATAGTTTACAAACGAACCCATAAATGCATATTGCTCTTCTAATGCCTGATTAAAACTTACTTTTTCCCCAACTCAAAAGCTCTTGAAACACATACTTGAATGCCCTTTTGAATTTCTTTTCCAACTTGTTTTTCCTCAAAATAGTCCAAGCCTGCAATCGTTGTTCCCCCTTTTGAAGAAACACGGCCCATCCACGATTCCAAAGAAATGGAATTTTTCTTGTAGAGTGCTACTGCCCCTTCAAAAGTTTGGGCAACCATTGTTTTGGCTGCTGCACTAGAAAAGCCCAAATCCATTGCGGATTTTTCCATCGCATCCATAAAATAAAAAACAAATCCGGGGCCACTCCCTGATATCCCAATGGAGCGGTCAAGCTGTTCTTCACTAGGAACCTCCGCAATCTTTCCAGTAGCGCCTAAAACAGATGCAATAAACGCGAGCTCTTCTTGACCAACCCCCGAAGACCCCACATAGGTTGTCATGCCCAATTTTACTTGAGCCGGTAAGTTGGGCATTGCTCTGACCACTCTGTCCAAGCCCAAACCTTTTTGAATTGTCTCGATGCTTACCCCGGCCATAATAGAAACGACCAGTTGTTTCTGATTCAAATAAGGTTTGATGTTTTGAAAAACTTCAGGAGCCACTTGAGGCTTGACCGCCAAAAAGAGAACATCTGTATCCTTTAAAACCTCCAAATCATCCCCCGCCATCACGGTGTTCAGTGCATTGATCTCTTCAATCCTTTCGGGCGCATTTTCAAGAATATGAATGACGGTCTCCAAATCGGAATTGTAAATTGATGCTGCATACGTAAATCCCATGTTTCCTCCACCGAGGATTGTTATTTTTTTCATGTTATTTTAATTTTATCACTTGTATTATTTTTAAACTTGCTTCTCCTTCTTTAATGAAATTGACGCTCGTTTTTAAGAATTCATCAAAGATTCTATCTCCTCCACTTCAATTGGGATGTCATGCATCAAATTAAAAGGACTGCCACTTTCTTGGAGAACCACATCGTCTTCCAAACGGATCCCAAAACCTTCTTCTGGGATGTAGATGCCCGGTTCTACCGTACAGACCATATTGGCCTGCATCGGCTCGGTCAAAAGCCCGTAGTCGTGGGTGTCCAAGCCCATGTGATGAGACGTTCCGTGCATAAAATATTTCTTATAAGCAGGCCAATCTGGGTTTTCATTTTGCACAGCAGCCTTGTCGAGCAATTGCAAACCCAATAATTCGGAGGTCATCAATTTGCCTACTTCTTTGTGGTAAGCTGCCCAATCTGTTCCCGGCAACAACATCTTTGTCGCTTCTTTTTTGACTCGGTTTACTGCATTGTAAACTGCTTTTTGACGTTCTGAAAACCGACCAGAAACTGGAATCGTACGGGTAAGGTCACTGGAATAATTGGCATATTCAGCTGCCGCGTCTACCAACAACAAGTCACCCGCCTTGCATTGCCGGTTGTTTTCGATATAATGAAGGACATTTGCATTTTGACCACTTGCCACAATGGGCGAGTAGGCAAAGCCTTTCGATTTGTTTCTGACAAACTCATGAATCAACTCCGCTTCAATTTCATACTCCCACACGCCGGGCTTTACAAAATTCAACAAACGTCGAAAGCCCTTTTCCGTAATATTACACGCCGTCTGAATCAGCTCAATTTCAAGAGGTTCTTTTACAGAACGAAGACTTTGCAAAATCGGGTTGCTCTTGGCCACAGCATGGGCGGGGTGTTTATTTTTAAGCCTTTGGGTAAAGCGATCTTCTCGGGTTTCTGTCTCGATGCTTGCGCGGTAATGTTCGTTGGTATTCAGGTACATGACATCACAGTACGTCATCATTTCTGCCAAAACTTTTTCCAAATCGGAAAGCCAGAGAACCGTTGCAACTCCAGAAACGTTGCTCGCAGTTTCTTTTGACAATTTTTTACCTTCCCAAACAGCGACATGGGCGTTGGTCTCCCTGACAAACAAAATTTCCCTGTATGCCTCCTTGGGGCAATCTGGGCATAAAAACAAAACCGACTCTTCTTGATCAACTCCACTCAAATAAAATAAATCTCTGTGCTGTTGAAAAGGCAACGTGCTGTCTGCACTGATCGGATAGATGTCGTTTGAATTGAAAAAAGCGATGGACTTGGGCTGCATCTGAGCAGTAAATTTCGCTCGGTTCTTAACAAACAATTCCTTGTTGATTGGTTCGTATTTCATAAAAACTCCCTTTGCGATTGAGACAAAAACAAATGTACCGAATTCCAAAGAGATTCCCTTTAATTAAGTTCAATTTTCATCAAGAGGGTTCGAACCTTCTGCACTTTATTCTTGAGACAAAGACTGCTTAAAATTAGAAAATTATGATTTTTATCATGCAATTCTTCCTCTCTTTTAAAGTACCTTTGCTACTTAGCAAGCCCTTTTACACATGACGGTTACTTTTGTCATTTTGACCCTTACCATCCTCTTGTTTATTTCAGGAAAATTGCGCCCTGACATCGTCGCTCTTTTGAGCATGCTATCCCTTTATGTCTTTGGAATTCTAACGGTTCAAGAGGCTTTTTCTGGATTTAGCAATACGACGGTGGTTATGATTGCAGGTTTGTTTGTCGTTGGAGAAGCCTTGAGTAGAACTGGGGTGACTGCTTGGATCGGAAATAAGATTGTGGCTTTGTCTCAAAGCAATTCCAACAGGCTTTTGATCCTCCTTATTTTGGGCGCTGCCATTATCTCGGGGTTCATCAGCAATACCGGTACCGTCGCTTCGCTCATCCCTGTTGCCATTGCTTCCGCCTGGCGCTTGAAGACCCCAGCATCAAAAATGTTGATTCCCTTGGCTTTTGCTGCCAATACTGGCGGTCTTTTGACCTTGACAGGAACCCCGCCAAACATTATTGCCAACCAAGCGATGCGCGATGCAGGCTTTCCGGGGTTTTCATTTTTTGAATATGCGCTGATCGGAATTCCACTGTTGATTGTGCTGGTTCTTTACATGCGGTATTTAGGGATTAAAATTCTTCCCAACAACAGCTCCAACAAAAGAGAAGACATCGATGCATCCATTCAAAACCTAGAAGATGCCTATCAAATATTTGAAGGTTTTTGGAAAGTGCGGATCCGTCCTAGCTCGAATGCGATTGGGAAAACCCTTCGCACATTGCATTTGGATACTGAAATGGGCATCAGTGTCCTCAAAATAATTCCTAAAAAACCGACTCCTGCAAGCCTTCTGAAAAAACTCACCCCTTCTGAAGACGAGGTATTTCTCGAAGAATCTTACAAACTTCGCATGAATGATGAATTGATTGTCAATTGTAGTGAAAAGAGAATCCAACGCTTAATTGACCGCTACAATGTCGCAGCAATGAAAATAGCCGGAGATGGCGATTTTGTAAAAGAAAATGTACTGAGTGATGAGCTGGGCCTTTCTGAACTTATTGTAGCACCTAGATCTACCTACCGCGGCAAAAAGATAAATCTCGGTCGTTTTGGAAAAAAACACAAGGTCCAAGTCATTGCGTTGAACCGATACAACAAAAGAATACGAGGGAGAGAATTTGTTTTGAGAGAAGGAGATTCCCTCTTGGTTAGAGCCAAATGGGAGGACATCAAAGCCATTCAAGACGAGAGCAAAGATTTTTTAATTGTTGGACATCCGGAAGAACTGGCAAAAGAAATTGGAAAAATAAGTACCAAAGGAATTCTTGCCATCGGCGCCTTGATTTTTATGGTCGTCTTTTTGGTTCTTGGCGTTTTTTCCTCTTCGATCACCATCCTACTCACTGCCATGTTGCTCGTTGCAGGAGGGAGTATCAACATGAACCAATCCTACCGCGCAATCAATTGGAATGTCGTAATCATCATCGCTTGCATGCTTCCCATGGGCGTTGCCCTTCAAAAAACAGGCGCTGCCAAACTCATAGCCAATTCTATGGTTTCGTTTTTAGGAGCGATGAACCCACGCTTCTTTTTGGCAGGTGTTTTTTTAATCACTGCTACTTTAAGTCAAATCATGAGCAACTCAGCAACCGCAATCCTAATGGCTCCCATTATCATCAACGCCGCTTTGCAATTGGGCTACCATCCCGCTCCTTTTATGATGATTTTGGCCGTCAGTGCCTCCACTGCTTTTTTGACCCCTTTTGGAACCACCACCAACATGATGGTTATGAATGCGGGAAATTACAGCTTCAAAGACTACCTAAAAATCGGTTCTGGATTGCTTGGTGTCTTTTTTGTGATTAGCATAATTTTAATCCCGATACTATGGCCTTTCTATTAAAATTCACACCAATTGCTGTTAATCAGATAAAAACACATAAAAAACTATGAGTTTTCGGTAGAAAATGGCTTTTTGGTTTTATTTAAAACACTTGAATTGGTACCTTTGCCGTACTATTAAATTATACTTAAAATGAGCGGATTTTTATCTTCATCAATCGCAAGAAAAGTAGCCATGGCATTGTCCGCACTTTTCTTGATATTTTTCTTAATCATTCACCTTGCGGTGAACATCACTTCCCTTTTTAGCGAAGATCTTTTCAACGAACTGGCTCATTTTATGGGCAACAATTCCTTGGTGCAATTCGCCTTGCAACCTGTATTGATTGTTGGTGTTATTTTTCACTTTGTCATGGGCTTTGTATTGGAATTGAAAAACAAGAAAGCGACAACTGTAAAATATGCCAAAGACAACGGTGCTGCAAACTCAAGCTGGATGTCGCGTAACATGATTTACAGCGGCTTGGTTATTTTGGCCTTTCTCGTCTTGCATTTTATCGATTTTTGGTTTCCAGAAATGAACTACAAATACATCGAAGGACGGCCCGTAGACACCACCCGTTATTTCAGCGAATTGCAACACAAATTTGTCAATCCCATTCGCGTAGGTGCATATGTGATCTCATTTGTTCTCTTGGGCTTGCACTTGGCACACGGATTTCAATCGGCTTTTCAGTCGATGGGTTTCAACAACAAATACACAAAAACAGTCAGAGCTCTTGGAAAAGTCTATTCCATTGCCATCCCTCTTGGATTTATCCTTGTGGCTGTGTACCATTATTTCAACCATTAATCTAAAAATCCTATGACGACTTTAAACTCAAGAATACCAAAAGGTCCAATCAAAGATAAATGGACAACTTACAAAGACAAAATCAACCTTGTCAACCCTGCCAACAAAAGAAACATCGATGTGATTGTTGTTGGAACAGGACTTGCAGGAGGCTCTGCAGCAGCCTCTCTCGCTGAATTGGGCTACAATGTAAAAGCATTTGCCTACCAAGATTCGCCGCGTAGAGCGCATTCGATCGCCGCTCAAGGAGGAATCAACGCAGCAAAAAACTACCAAGGAGACGGAGATTCTACCTACCGCTTGTTTTACGATACTGTCAAAGGAGGCGACTACCGCTCACGAGAAGCCAACGTATACCGTTTGGCAGAAGTCTCTGCAAACATCATCGATCAGTGCGTCGCACAGGGAGTTCCTTTTGCACGTGATTACGGAGGGTTGCTCGACAACCGTTCGTTTGGAGGCGTATTGGTTTCCCGAACTTTTTATGCCAAAGGACAAACCGGACAACAACTCTTGTTAGGAGCCTACTCCGCAATGAACCGTCAAATTGCGCGAGGTAAAATTGAAATGCACAACCGGCATGAAATGTTGGACGTGGTCTTGGTCGATGGAAAAGCAAGAGGAATCATTGCGAGAAACATGATTACTGGTGAAATCCAACGACACTCCGCACACGCGGTTGTCATCGCTTCAGGAGGCTATGGAAATGTCTATTTCCTTTCGACCAACGCGATGGGATCCAACGTAACCGCTTCTTGGAAAATCCACAAAAAAGGGGCGTTCTTCGCCAACCCTTGTTACACGCAAATCCACCCAACATGCATCCCGAGATCGGGTGATTACCAATCAAAATTGACCTTGATGTCCGAATCCCTTCGCAACGATGGTCGCATTTGGGTTCCTGCAAAATTGGAAGATGCCAAAGCCGTTCAACAAGGAAAACTAAAACCGACAGAAATCGCAGAAGAAGACCGGGATTACTACTTGGAAAGACGCTATCCTGCTTTTGGAAACTTGGTGCCTCGTGATGTGGCCTCAAGAGCCGCAAAAGAGTGTTGTGATGCTGGATATGGTGTAAATGCAACTGGTGAAGCGGTTTATTTGGACTTTGCTGCAGCCATCGTTCGCTACGGAAAAGAACAGACCAAAATCAAAGGAATCGAAAATGCCTCTGACGCAAAAATCCAAGAATTGGGGAAAGCTGTTGTCAAAGCAAAATACGGAAACTTGTTCCAGATGTATGAAAAAATCATGGACGAGAATCCCTACGAAACTCCGATGATGATTTATCCTGCGACGCATTACACCATGGGAGGTGTATGGGTAGATTACAATTTGATGACCACTGTAAAAGGATTGTACTGTATTGGGGAAGCCAATTTCTCAGAACACGGGTCCAACCGATTGGGAGCTTCTGCTTTAATGCAAGGACTCGCAGATGGTTACTTTGTATTGCCGTACACCATCGGAGATTACCTGTCTGACGACATTCAAACTGGTGAAATTGCTACCGACTCTGCAGAATTTGAAACCGCAGAAAAGGAAGTAAAAGCACAGTTGGAATTCTATATCAACAACAAAGGAAACCGTTCTGTAGACTATTACCACAAAAAACTAGGTAAAATTATGTGGGACAAAGTAGGCATGTCACGCAACGAAAAAGGCCTGAAAGAAGCCATGGCTGAAATCAAAGCCTTGCGAGAAGATTTCCATAAAAATGTAAACGTCCCCGGCAGCATGTACGAAAAAAATCCAGAGCTGGAGAAAGCAAGCCGCGTAGCAGATTTCTTAGAATTGGGAGAGCTCTTTGCCAAAGACGCCTTGAACCGAAACGAATCTTGTGGAGGGCATTTTAGAGAAGAGTCCGTTGAACTGGACGGTCCTCAAAAGGGAGAAGCTTTGCGAAATGACAAAGACTATGCTTATGTGTCGGCCTGGGAATACAAAGGAGAACCTGCAGATGCAGTCCTTCACAAAGAGGAATTGGAATTTAAGGATATTGAATTGAAACAACGTTCATACAAATAAGAAGATACTATGGATTTAACACTTAAAATCTGGAGACAGAAAAATGCTGAGGATCAAGGAGAATTAGTCGCCTACAACGTGACGGATATTTCTGAACACATGTCTTTCTTAGAAATGATGGACGTCTTAAACGAGCAATTGATCAACAAAGGAGACGACCCTGTTGCCTTTGACCACGACTGCCGTGAAGGAATTTGTGGCATGTGTTCCATGTACATCAATGGAGAAGCCCACGGGCCCGACAGAGGGGTGACCACCTGTCAATTGCACATGCGTATGTTCAACGATGGAGACACGATTTATATTGAACCATTTCGCGCCAAAGCATTTCCCGTCATCAAAGATTTGATTGTAGACCGAACTGCTTTTGATCGCATCCAGCAATCCGGGGGTTACATCTCTGTAAATACTTCTGGGAATACGCAAGATGCTAATGCGACACCAATCTCAAAAGAAAATGCAGACAAAGCAATGGATGCCGCTACCTGTATCGGTTGTGGAGCCTGTGTGGCGAGTTGTAAAAACTCCTCTGCCATGCTCTTTGTCGGCGCAAAAGTTTCTCAATACGCTTTGCTTCCTCAAGGACAAGTGGAAGCGACAACGCGCGTTTTGAATATGGTCAAACAAATGGACGACGAAGGTTTTGGAAACTGCACCAATACCGGTGCTTGTGAAGTGGAATGCCCTAAGGGAATTTCACTAGAAAACATCGCACGTATGAACAGAGAATTTTTAAAAGCCTCTTTGTAAACAAAACGGGGGTTTTCAAGCTATTGCATGAAAAGCACTTCTTCTCTTCTCAGAGGAAGTGTTTTTTTGTAGCGCATCTCTTCACTATTTTCAACAAAGACAGTTAAAAACTATCGGACTATTGATAGGTGCACAAATAGGATGTCTGTCCCACAGCCTTTACCTTAAAAGATGTGTTTGCTGCCACTTCAAAAGAGGCTGCCGCTTTATAAGATTTCCATTCGGTCTCTCCTGGTAGCAATGCAATCAGTTCTCCTTCAATGACCGTCATTGTTTCATGGCTCGAAGTTCCAAACTCATAGTCCCCTGCTTCCATCACACCTATAGTAGAATTCCCGGAAGCTGTGCTGTATCCCAAAGATTTTACCTGTGCGTCAAAATATTCATTTGTAGTAATCATATGTGCAGTTTTTATTGCGACAAAGATAGCGGAAGTTCCACATTAAAAAATTCATTTCTAGTAAAAAAACAACTGGTTTGTTTTTTCTTTCATACGATATCCCCCCAATCTCAATGGCAATTGCTGTCTTAGCTTTTTTGAATGGAAAGAACGATTTGGTCCCATAGGGCAATCCTCGTTTTCAATGCCTTTTTACTCACGTGCATGGCTTCTCTCCATTTATCGAGATTGTCTTCACACAAATCAACCAAAATCTCTATGGATAAGGGGCCGTGTTCGTCTCCATCAATTTCAATATGGCGTTCTAAATAATAGACAAATTTGGTGTATTTGGAAAGGTCTTCATTGGAGCTATTGATCAATTTTAAAAACACTTCTGGCAACAGAAGTTCTCTGCCGAAAGTAAAAAGTGCAGCAATCAAGTGCATTTGCTTCGAATCAATAATTTGGAAGGTATAGCTTAAAAAGTTCGAAATCCCTTTGTTGAGTTTCAATGTCTTCAATGCTTTTGAGGGGGAATTCCCTTCTTGCAATGCCTTTACAAAAGTGTTGATTGTTTCGGTATTGGCACCAGCTTCCTCCATAGCATCTACATACATTTCAAAATGACTTTTGGGATTGCCAGAAAGGTCCAGGTCACTTTCTTCAACTGCGACAATCTCGTTGATAAAGCGAGACAATTTGGCATCTTTAGGAGGGGTCCAAGGAAGGGCCATTCCTGTCAAATAGATTTGGAGTGACTTTAAAATGGACATAAAATCCAAAACCGCAAATACATGGTGCTCCATAAAGGTCTTGATGTCTTGTTGGGTGCGGATGTACGCGTACAATTCATGATTTTTGAGGGCGTCCTGTAACACCGCAATCTCAGGATCTATCGTAGGAGAAGTAATTTTATGCACGTTTGTTAAATTTTATGCAAAATTAATGAAGAAAATGCTCTCTGCCTAAAAAAATATCGACGAGTCTTCTGTTTGTGACGGCAAAACAATTTTTTTTCACTTTGGCGATGAAAAATAGGATTTTAAAACTAAAAATAAAAGAGGAAAGAAAAGAAAGAATTGCCTACAAAAGATTGAGGCGTCTCAAAAGTTCGGGCTTGTTAATGCGACTCACGGGAATGATTTCTTTTTCGATCAAAACAGAATTGTCTTGAATGTCAACAATTTTTTTGATATTGATCAAATAGGACCGATGGACTTTGACAAATAGGTTGGAAGGGAGCTTGTTCTCAATCTTTTTTAGGGTCGAATGAATCACGTAATTTTTTTTAGACGTTTTGACATTGATGTAATCTCCGTTGGCTTCCACCAGGTTGATGCTTGGAATGTCAATTTTAATGAGTCTTCGGTTGACATTTGCATACAGTACATCCAACAGAGTGTTTTCCTCAGAAAAGTCATTCTTCAATTTGGGAACCTCTTTTTGGATTTTTGTTTTTTGTATTGCCTTTAGAAAGCGGGATTTTGAAAGGGGTTTGACCAAAAAATCAATGATAAAGTCGTGCTCAAAAGCCTCCAATGCAAAGTCTTTTTCAGAGGTGGTAACAATAACATTTGTGGGGTTTTTAAGGGTCTTTACAAAATCAAAACCAGAAAAATCTGGCATGTGAATGTCTAAAAATATCAAATCTACCTGGTTGCTGTTAAGGTACTTTATGGCATCAATGGCGTTTGAAAATGTGGCAACAACTTCCAATTCTTTGACCTTGCTACATAGTTTCTTGAGAATTTCCAGAGCCATGACTTCGTCGTCAATAAGAATGCTTTTCATAGGGTAATCTTAAAGCTGATTTATAAAAGCTGTCATTCCTTCCAATACAGCATCAAATTCAGATGCGAGATCTGTATTGGAATTTTTGAGATTTTGTTCGTGTTGCGTAGCTAAGTTATGGTTTTTTTTCAAATCTAAAACACTTATCTTGTGTTTGATCTTATGGACGTCTGCCGCAGCTTTTGTAAATTCCTTCGATTCAAAATGCTTTTGATAGCGTTTTTTCTCTTGGGGAAATTCCAATTTGATGAAGGCGATGATTTTTTCTTCAAAGTCAAGATCGCCGGCGGCAAGTTTTTTGAGATACGATAAATTGGCTTTTTCCATGAGTAGCAATTAAATAACGATTGTTTTTGACTTTCGCACAAATACCTTACTTGATAAGGGTAAAATAAAAGGTAGTTCCAACTCCTACGTCGCTTTCCAACCAGATTTCACCTTTGTACAAGTCTACGATTTTTTTTACGATGGACAAACCAATTCCGGTAGATTCATTGTGTGTGTTGAGCGATTGAAAAATTTTAAAAATCTTATTGTGGTACTTTTTCTCAATCCCAATTCCATTGTCTTTGACAGAAAATTGATAGTAGGAAAGATGTTCAACAACATCCACTTCTACAAGGCCTTTTTCTTTGTCAATATGCTGAATGGCATTGTTTAAAAGATTCTGAAACAATTGTTGCAACCGGATGGGATCTCCTGAAATTTTTGGAAGTTTGTTCGTGACTTTTAGAGAGATGTGGGCTGGAAAGTAGGTAATTGCTTTCAATTCTTCCAAAAGAATGTTCAAATCCACTTGTTGGTGCTTTTTCGTATTTTCAATAATGGAGGAATAATTTAAAATCCCCGAGATCAAGTTTTCCATTTTTTCCAACGTATTTTCGATCAACGAAAAATTTCGAAGACTTGAGGCGTCAAAAACTCCTTTGTTGTCTTCCTTCAGCCAATTGACCAAGGCGTTGATGCTTCGAAGGGGCGATTTGAGGTCGTGAGATACAATGTGTGCATACTCTTGCAATTCCGCATTTCTTGTTTTTAATTTTTTGAGCAAAACTTCTTTTTGAACTTCCAAAGTTTTCATCTCCGTGATGTCCAAATGGATTCCAATGGAGCCAATTACTTTGCCGTTTAAGTTATAGTTTGGTGCTCCGCTGATCAACCAGCAACGACTTTCTCCTTGTTTGGTTTTTACTTGCAACTCGTAGGAATTAAAAAGTCCTTGATTTCTTTTTGACCGCTCTTTGCTATTCACCTCAGACTGTTCCCCCTCTAAAAAAAGAGTGCTTGCTGTTTTTCCAATCAGTTCTTCTTCGGAATAACCCGACATTTCAGAAAAACTCTGATTGAGCATGGCAATTTTTTCATCGTTGTCTACTTCGAGAAGGCCCAATTTCATATTGGCAATGATGTTGCTGTATTTTTGCTTTTCTGCCTCGATGCTTTGTTGGTATTTTGTTTCCAACGTAATGTCTTTGTAGGACCACAGGTTGCCTTGAAACTCTTTGTCTTTAAAAATCGGTATGTAGTCTCTTCTGAAAATGCGTCCGTCTTTAAAAGCCAAAGTCTCTCCAAGTACCAACTTTCTTTTACGGATAATTTTATCAATTCCCTTTACAAAACCAGCAGGGTCTTCAAAAAAATGTTTGTTTTGTGCTGCCGCATTCGAACAATCCAACCCAACCATTTCCGTTGGTGAAACAGGAATGGAAAACAGTTCGCAAAACTTTTTGTTCGTCAAGACAATCTTTCGCTGTTCGTCTTCCAAAAGTACCCCGCTGTCCAGATTGGTGATCAATGTTGTCAACCTACTTTCCGAAGAAATCAAGCGGTCCTCAGAAGCTTGTTGTTGGGTGATGTCTCGGGCAATTCCCTGTGCTGCAATGGGGACTTGATTTTCATCGTACAACATACTTGCATTGATTTGAACGATTTTTTGTTGGCCATCTTTGCTGAAAATTTCCATCTGAAAATTCTTCAACAGACCTTCTTTGATCAATGTTGAAAAGGCGTTTTGAGTCCGCTCACGCATCCTTTCCTCCACCAAATCCAATAAAAAAACAGGGGCTTTCCTGAAATCGTATCCCAAGAGAGCGATCGCAGACTCATTCATTTTGAGAACCTCTCCATTGAAATCAACCACGACATATGCGTCAACAATACTTTCAAAAACTTGGAGCTGTGAAATTTTTTGTTGGATGGTTTTTTCCAGCCTTGTGTTGGTCTCAGATAATTCTTGGGTCAACGCATACAATTCTGCAGCTTTTTTTTCCAAAATTTTTTCTGCTTCTTTTCGCGCCGCTTTTTCGCGGGTCAAGGCTCGTTGTAAAATGGCTATTTTCTCTGAATTCATGCCTCTTTCTGAATAAAGAATTTTACTTCGGTTCCGTCTTCTTTTATTTTTTCCAAAAGAATGGACGCACTTGAATTGAAATGTGCAAAAGTCTTGTTCATCAAGCCCAAACCAAAATGGTGCATGGCCCGACTCGATTTGTATAGCAAGACTAATGAATCGGATGTTTTTTCTAAAATTTCAAAGGTAGGCAACTCGGCATCTTCGTATATTTTTTTGACTTCTACATGGATGTGATTTTCGATGGAAGCCAACATTTCAATCGGATCTTTGTAGGCGTTTAGCATGTCGGGGTAAGTTCTTTCAATGACTCCAAAAAAATGTTCTGCAAAAGTTTCCAAAAGACGGTCAATGGAAGTTCCTGTACCTTCGCTCAGGTTTTGAAGCAAGGACAGCATTTCAGAAAATTGATAGGTGCCTATGGAAGTATAGACCCCTTTTGACTGCAATTTAGAATGCTGAATGAGGGTGTCAACCATCTCCAAACCGTATTTGTCTTCCACCAATTCCAAAAATTCTGTAAAAATAATCCCTTTCATATTATTTGTTTGTCAGTTCATTAATACTCCAATAGGACAGTATTTGTTTGATTTTAAGTGTGTAATCTTCGTAACTCAACGGTTTGAAAACATAGCCTGCTATTCCCAATTGGTAACAAGACAGCACATCTTTTGGGTTGTTAGAGGTGGTCAAGACAATGGCGGGAATACATGCCAACTCGGTATCGGCCTTTAAAATAGTCAAAAGTTCCATCCCATCTAGCTTGGGCATGTTCAAATCCAACAAGATAATGTCAGGAAAGGGTGCTTCACTTTTTAGATAAGCCAAAGCCTCATCACCGTTTTTCATTTCTACAATCGCATGGCTCTTATCAAGGGAAGCAATGGTTCGATGCAACTTCATTACTTCGATGGCATCGTCCTCAATCATCAAGATGTTCAAAGATTTCTTGTTCATGGTAGGGGCAAATGTTTTTTGAAAGTTATTACTAATCTGTTAAAAATAAAAAAAAAGAGGTCCTAAACTTGGAAGTGTCACAAAAAAAGAACATTTGGCAGGAATTGTCAATTTCGAAAAATAATTTTAAAACACAAAAAAAGTGCCTTGAAGCACTTTTTTTATTCTTCTCCTAGAAATGAGAATTACTTCTTCCCAAGCAAAACCAACTCGTTGACCACCACTTCTGTCACATAGCGTTTATTGCCCTCCTTGTCATCGTAGCTGCGGTTGGTCAATTTTCCTTCAATCGCTACTTCTTGTCCCTTTTTGACATACTTTTCAAGAATCTCTGCTGTCTTGTTCCAAGCTACCAAATAATGCCATTGGGTGTTTTCTACACGTTCTCCTTGTGGGTCTTTGTAATAATCGTTTGTTGCCAACGAAAAATTAGCCACTTTTGTTCCCGATTCCAAATCCTTAACTTCTGGGTCATTCCCCAAATGTCCAATCAAAATTACTTTGTTTCTTAAATTACTCATAACGTATTTATTTAACTAATATTTGCTGTTTTGAACGGCATGTCCAAACTCAACAGTACAAATGAACAACGGTTTGAAAAATAAATTCGGTTGGGAAACAGTTACTTTCGGATGTAAACGATTGTAGTCGTTTGTAAACGAATAAATTGCGTACCTTTACTAGTAAAATTTATAAAAGGTATGAAAAAGGAATGTTTGGAATGCAACGAATCTTTTGTCGGTAGGTCAGACAAAAAGTTTTGTTCTGATTATTGTCGAAATTCGTTCAACAACAAAGTGCATCCTGAAACCAAGAATCTGATTCGAAACACCAACAACCGTCTGAAGAAAAATTACAAAATTTTGACGGCTTTGAATCCGTCTGGAAAAACAAAAATTCCCAAAGCTAAATTGACAGATCTTGGGTTTTATTTCCAACACATCACTTCGATCTACACCACCAAAACGGGCAATGCCTATTTTTATATATACGACCAAGGCTACCTCCTTTTGGAAAACGATTTTGTCTTGTTGATTCGAAAAGACGCCTAAAAAGAAGGAAATAGGGTTTTTTGAAAGTATTACCAGCTGTCTTTTAATGCAAGAGCAGCTTTTAAAACATCTCTACGACTGATTTGACCTACCAACTCACCCTTCTCAGAAACGACAGGGAAACGCTTGCGCTTGGAGCTGTAAAACAAATTGGCTACTTTAAAAATGGACATGTTAGGGCTGATGGTTTCTACCTCAATTGCCATATGCTTGTCCACGGTTTCATCGTGCATTGGCATATTGTAATAGCGACTCTCTGAAATTTGTTTCATGCAATCTCCTTCCGAGATAATTCCCAACAATTCTTTTTTTTCATTGAGGACCGGCCCTCCTGAAATTCGATGTTTGAGCAACAGTTCCATCACTTCCAAAACTGGCTGGTCGGGACGAAAGGTAATCAACTTTGTCGTCATGTATTTGGAGACTAAAATGCTGTCTGTACCTGGCTTCTCTTCCTTGTGTAGGGGTGCTCTGAAATTTTTTATCGCCATCTTTTTTGAATTTTGTGTCTTCTAAATATACACAAAATTCAAAAAAGATGGCGATAAAATCGTGGCAATCTCTAAAAGAGAAAAGAAAAGCAGCAAAAAAAAGCTTTAAAAATTCCTGTATTTCAGGAGTTTTGTAAACTACTCGTCTACTTGTGTCACTCTCAATGTGTTTACCATTCCTTTTCTTTTGACAGGAGTAGAATTCAAATTCACAATGTAATCTCCTTTTTGAAGAACCCCTCTTTTGGCTGCCAAAGCATTGACTTGTTCAATGGTTTTATGTGTAGAAACTTCGTTGTTGTAATACGTTGCCTTGACGCCCCAAAACAAATTCAACATGGCCAAAACTCTTTTGTTAGGAGAATACACAAAAATATGAGACTTGGGTCTCCATGCCGAGATTTGAAAAGCTGTATATCCTGAATAGGTAAGTGTCGAAATCACACGTGCATTGATGTTCTCGGCCATTACTGCTGCCTGGTGACAAACACTGTCTGAAATAAAACGTTCTGGATCGTTTACTTTTGGTGCCACTCTTGGCACTTGAATGAGTGGAGAATGCTCCACACTCATGATAATTTCTCTCATCTTTTTGATCACTTCATTTGGAAAAGCACCGACAGAAGTTTCACCTGAAAGCATCACAGCATCAGCACCGTCCATAATTGAATTGGCCACGTCGTTGACCTCTGCACGAGTCGGTACTTGACAGTCAATCATGGTTTCCATCATCTGTGTGGCAATGATCACCGGAATTTTTGCTTCTTTGGCCTTTCGAACCAACATTTTTTGAACCAAAGGCACTTCAGCCATCGGAATTTCAACACCCAAATCTCCACGAGCAACCATCAAGGCATCTGTATTTGCAATAATCGCATCGATGTTTTCGATTGCCTCTGGCTTTTCAATTTTCGAAATGACGCGTGTTCTGTACACGGATGTGTCTGAATTTTCTTCGATCAATTTGTGAATGTCGTCCAAATCTGCAGGATTCCGGACAAAAGACAAAGCCATCCAATCCACATCAAGTGACAAGGCAAAAATAGCGTCTTTGATGTCTTTCTCTGTCAAAGCAGGCAAAGAGATCGCTGTGTTGGGCAAGTTGACTCCTTTTTTTGATTTTAATGGACCTCCTCTCAAGACTTTTGTCGTGACATTGGAAGCGCCATCTGTAGCAGTTACTTCAAAAAGTAATTTTCCATCATCTACCAAAATTTGTTCTCCGACTTTCACGTCCTTTGGAAAGTTTTTATACGTCATGAATGCCTTTTCTTGCGTACCTTCTTCAAGAGCTTCCGTAGTAAAAACAAAAGTGTCGTCAATCTTTAAGAAAACGCCTTCTGCCATCACACCAACCCTCAATTTGGGTCCTTGCAAATCGGCCAAACAAGCCACATGGTACCCCATCTCTTCGTTGAGTTCTCGGATAATTTTAACAATTTTTCGTACTTCCTCATAATCTGCATGAGAAAAATTGATTCGGAATACGTTGACTCCAGAAATCATCAATTGCTTTAGGCTTTCTCTATTGTTGATTGCAGGACCTAAAGTGGCTACAATTTTTGTTTTTTTTGTGTTTGGCATGTTTAAAAAATTAAAAAATCTTTTGATTTTAAGGTTGTAGTATCTATTGAATAAGAAGTGCTGATCTGTTGAATATTATTAATGGATTGAATGGTTTCACGGACAGAATAGGAATCAAATCCACCTTCTATCTTTAATAAATAATCTGTGTTTTTCTTTTCCGGAATCAAATAACTCGTTTTTGTCATTGATTCATAAACACCTCCAAATAAATCGTTTTGAAGGGGTTTCTTTGAAAGGCCTTGGTGTTTGTTTGAAATCAAATACCAGTTGCGAAGCTGGCTGTCATCTTGGTACTCATAGACAGAAAACAAGGATTTTTCATGATTTTTTTCTGTTTCCAAAGAACTTTTTGACTTGCTTAAAAAAAGGTTCAATTTCTGATTCAATAGATAAGCCAGTTTGAAATCTTCCAAGGAGGTGTGAACACTTAACAACGTGTAATTGATGTCTTCAAAATCATCTATTTCTAAAGAATGTATCTGCATAAAAATAGTGCTGTTAATTCAACCAACTCTCTTTGTTAAAAATCGAAGCGCAAACTTTGTGTACTGTCTTATTGCACTTAGAATTTTGGCTAAATTACTTATAGTTTTAGGAACCTTGAAATAAATATACGAAATCGATGTAGTATGATGTCATTAAAAACAAAAAACACCATAGAAGCGCTTCTTGATTCCCCGCTTTTAATCCACATCAAACAACGCTGAAATTTCCTCTTTGTAAATAAAAAACATGCGTTTGGAAGCGACCTCTTCTGCTTTCTTTTTGGAAGTGGCCCTTCCCTTGGTAGTTGCTTTTCCTCCGATGGTCAGTTTGACACTGTAATGACGGACAGCCTGATTTCCAGAATCCTCATACGTTTCAAATTCAAGCTTCTTTTTGGTTTTTTGACACCACTCAATGATCATTCCTTTGTAGCTTGTTATTTTGGTGACCAAAGAAGGAATGTCAATATAGACTTCCAATACTTTTTTTTCAATAAATCGCTCGCAATAGCCATAACCTCTGTCCAGATAGATCGCACCTACCAACGCCTCAAAAATATTGCCATGGATGTTAGACCCCATCCGATTGGCGGAAACGGTACTTTTTACAAAGCGAATCAAATTCAAGGTTTTTCCCAAATTGTTAAGGTGTGCTCTGCTGACTATTTTGGAACGTATTTGTGTGAGGTATCCCTCATCTCGCCTGGGAAATAGCTTGAAAAGAAAAGCAGCAATGACAGCGCCAAGCATGGCATCTCCCAAAAATTCCATCCGTTCATAATTGACTGGAATTCCCTTTTCGTCCAACACTTTTACAGAGCGATGGATGAAAGCTTTTTTGTAAAGATTTAGGTTTTTGGGACGAAAACCCAACAGCTTTTTCAATTCGCCATATAACAGCTCGTCATCAGTGTCTTGAAGCTGCGTTATTTTGCGAATGAGTTTCAAAAGATTGTTTCGTCAATTTTTTTGATCAAGACACAAGCATTGTGCCCTCCAAAACCAAAAGTGTTGCTCATTGCGACTTTGATGTCTCTTTTTTGAGCCTTATTTAAGGTCAGGTTTAGTTTGCTATCGATGCGTTCGTCAGGAGTCTGATGGTTGATCGTCGGAGGCACAATTCCATGCTTCATTGCCAATACAGAGGCGATGGCTTCAATTGCTCCCGCCGCACCCAAAAGGTGACCGGTCATCGATTTGGTAGAATTTACATTGATCTTGTAAGCGTGCTCTCCAAAGACTTCTTTGATGGCTTTGGTTTCTGCAACATCTCCGAGTGGCGTCGAAGTTCCATGCACATTAATGGCATCGACGTCTTCAATTTTCAAACCTGCATCTTTCAAGCAGTTCAACATCACGTTTTTGGCTCCAAGTCCTTCCGGATGTGGTGCCGTAATGTGATGGGCATCAGCAGAAAGTCCTGCGCCTGCCAATTCTGCATAGATCGTAGCACCTCGTGCTTTTGCATGTTCGTACTCTTCTAGAATAAGAGCGCCCGCTCCTTCTCCTAAGACAAAACCATCTCGGTCTTTGTCAAAAGGTCTGGATGCTGTTTTGGAATCTTCATTTCTTGTAGAAAGTGCGTGCAACGCATTGAATCCTCCCACTCCTGCTTCTACAACGGCAGCTTCAGATCCTCCTGAAACAATCACATCGGCATAACCGAGTCGAATGTAATTCAACGAATCAATCAAGGCGTTTGCTGAAGAAGCACACGCAGATACTGTTGTGAAATTGGGTCCTCTAAATCCGTGTTTGATAGAAATCATTCCCGGCGCAATGTCGGCAATCATTTTAGGGATAAAGAATGGGTTGAATTTTGGTGTTCCGTCTCCAGCTCCAAAATCTAAGACCTGTTGTTGAAAGGTATCAATCCCTCCAATTCCAGCTCCCCAGATAACCCCTACTCGATCTTTGTCAATCGCATCCAAATCCAAACCAGAATCCAAGATCGCCTCGTCAGATGCGACCATCGCATACTGCGTAAACTTGTCCATCTTTCGGGCCTCTTTTCTGTTGATGAATTGATTGACATCGAAATTTTTCACTTCACAGGCAAAACGAGTTTTGAACTTGGCAGCATCGAAATGGGTAATGGGCGCAGCTCCGCTGACACCATTGATCAAACCATTCCAATATTCTTCAATATTGTTACCAATTGGTGTCAATGCACCAAGTCCAGTAATTACGACTCGCTTTAATTCCATAAAGGGTTACTTTTTTGCTTCTTCAATATAGCTAATTGCCTGACCTACAGTTCCAATGTTTTCTGCTTGATCATCCGGAATTTGAATGTCAAATTCTTTTTCGAATTCCATAATCAACTCTACCGTATCTAGTGAGTCGGCTCCTAGGTCATTTGTGAAGCTCGCTTCCGTAGTTACCTCATTTTCGTCAACGCCTAATTTATCAACGATGATTGCTTTTACTCTTGATGCAATGTCTGACATAATTTTTTATTTTAAATTTAAAATCGATGCAAAAATAATAAACTTTCATTTAAAAAAGGGGTTTCACAAAAAAATGTGTGCTCAAGCTCCAAAAAATATGTTTAATTTTTTAACTATCTTGGACAAAAATAAATAATTTAATCGTTCTTTTGCGGCAGCAATCCCAACAAAAACCATGATTAAACTTGCCATTCTCGCTTCAGGAACAGGCTCCAACGCCGAAAATATCATCCGGTATTTCGACCGACATCCGAAAATCCAAGTTGCCTGCGTTGTCAGCAATCGTAAAGAAGCTAAGGTTTTAGAAAAAGCCGAAAACCTTCACATCGAACACCGTGCATTTTCAAAACAAGCCTTTTTAGAAGAAAATACGGTTGTCAAATACTTACAATCTCGGGCAGATTTTATAATTCTTGCTGGGTTTTTGTTAAAAATACCCGGAAACATGCTTGCTGCTTACCCAAATAAAATCATCAACATTCACCCTGCTTTGTTGCCAAAATTTGGTGGCAAGGGCATGTATGGAATGTCCGTACATAAAGCGGTAAAAGACAAGGGAGAGACAGAAACCGGAATCACCATTCACTACGTCAACGAAAACTACGACGAAGGAGCCATTCTCTTTCAAGCCAAAACACCTGTCTCAAAAAAAGACAGTCCAGAAGACATCGCTGCAAACATTCACAAGCTAGAACAGACCTATTTCCCTCAAGTGATCGAAAAAATACTGACCTAAGGCGTCCTCTTGAAGAAGACTTTCTCATCAAACTGCAAACAATCCCATGGCCCAAAAAAAATACTATGTTGTCTGGAAAGGAATCAAAACCGGTGTTTTCACCTCTTGGATTGCTTGCAAAAAAAACATTGAAGGAGTTCCCGGTGCCCAATACAAGTCCTTTGCAAATAAAGAAATGGCTGAAAAAGCCTTCAAAGGAACCTATGAAGAATACAAGGGGACCAGTACAAAGAAAAAGGAATTGTCTGCCGAAGAAAAAAAAGCTTACGGAAAACCCATTCTTAACAGCATTGCTGTAGATGCTGCTTGTAGTGGAAACCCTGGACTGATGGAGTACCGAGGCGTTGCAACAAGCACCGCTACTCAGTTATTTATTCAGGGGCCTTACAAATCAGGAACCAACAATGTTGGTGAATTTCTAGCCCTCGTACATGGGCTTGCTTGGTTGCAAACTAAAAAACAGCCACTATTACCAATCTATTCTGATTCTAGAATTGCCATCTCATGGGTGCGTCAAAGAAAGTGCAAAACCAAACTCCTACAAAACCAAGACACAAAGGTCTTGTTTGAAATGGTGCGCAGGGCCGAAAAATGGCTCAAAGAAAACACCTATAAAAACCCCATTCTAAAGTGGGAAACCAAAGCATGGGGAGAAATTCCTGCTGATTTCGGAAGAAAATGATGGCACAGCCATCTTTTGGTATTTTTCTGAGATGACTATTCATTAATTTTTCATTATGAAATAAAAACAACTTTTTTAGAAAAAATAAATCTTAAAGTCTAAAATTGCCCTGCTGTTCCTTTGATGCTTCTTAACCCTAAATGCACAAAAAAACCTCTGTTAACTCATTGACACATAAAAAATTCAATTTCTAATTCTTTCTCATCCCTGCCATTTTAATTGGCTATGGCCTTGTCAGTCTAAATAGTTCTTTGCTTCTCTCCATCGACTCCACTATTCAAGAAAGTTTTGACAGGAAAAAAGCACCCAATTCAAGGGTTGTTTTCAACTCTAAAACCCCTAGTGTTTTCAAACCAACTACTGTCTAAGCAACTTTGTTTGTATATAAATATTTGTTTATATAATAGAATCTTACTAACTTCATAATCCCCACACAATATTTAAAATTAATTCTAACAAAAAATAAACGTATGCTGTTTTCAAAAAAGGCTAAACTTCTGTACTTATTCGTTTGCATTAGCTCATTAACTCCTGCTTGTTCTGAGGATTCTGACGACACTCCTATAAACAAAGACATCCTAATTGGAGGTATTGCACCCCTATCTGGAGATGCCGCTTTATACGGGAGGATGGATAAATTAGTTACAGACCTCATTTTCGACGAAATCAACGCCAACGGCGGCATCAACGGCCGGCAAGTAGATGTTATATGGCATGACACCAAATGTGACCCTGCACTGGCCAAAACGAAAGCTCAGGAGCTGATTGACAATGGCGTCAGGATAATTTTTGGGGATTCCTGCTCAGGATCTACGCTAGCTGCTGCTGGTCCTGCCGAAGAGAATGAGGTGATTCTTTTTACCTCCTCATCCTCAAACACGCAAATCAAAAACTCTGGTGATTTTGTGTTTCGTGTGTTTCCATCCGACGAGACTTCAGGAACAGTGCTTAGCCATTATGCCAATGCTAATTTCTCCAATATCGGTATTCTTACCGAACAGACTGAATATGCTCAAGGCATAACGGCAGGTTTTCTAAAAACCTATTCTGGAAGCGCCGAAAATAAAAGTTTCCCAAGCTCCCTAACTGATTTCACCACTATGGTAGCGGAAATTCAGGAGTTAAATGTAGATGCCATATTACTCATGCCACAAACAACTGCCAAGATCAGACTCATGGCAGAAGCATTGGATGCTGCAGGATGGGACAAAGACGTTTTTGGAAATGAAATACTTGCACTTGACGAATTGATCACGAGTGATTACAAAGAGCAATACGAAGCTTGGAATTGTGTGAGTGCCAATTTCATTCCTCCATCAAGTCAATCACTTGATGATTTTATTGCCAAATTCGAATTCGAATATGGTGAAGAACTTAAACTATATAGCTACGCGGCAACAACCGTGGATAGAAATAATATACTCAAACAGGTATTGCAAGAGGTAGGTGATGAAACCAACACCAAGGCGATTCGAGATGCTATTTACGCCATCCAAGAGTATGATGGGCTATCCGGCACCTTGTCTTTCGATGAAAACGGTGAAGTGAACCTAAGCTATTCTCTAGTTGTTTTTGATGGAGACACCAATTCTTTTGTCCCCGTTGAGTAAAAGTACTGCACTGTAATTCATTTTACTTCATTATTTCCGTTTGATTAATTACCCTTAAGTGATGGTGCCGACTCTGTAACAAGTGATCCCGTTACAATAACATTAGAAGATTAATCTTTACCTGTAGTTTTTTACTTTGAAAACGTCTAAATTAATTTTTAGGCGTTTTCTTTTTTTGAATGCGCTATAATGAATAAACTATAACAACATCTTTTGTGCTTTTTTTACAGCAGCGACCAATACATCGATCTCCTCTTTGGTATTGTAAAAGGCAAAAGAAGCCCGCACCGTTCCAGGAATTTGGTAAAAGTCCATAATCGGCTGTGTACAATGGTGTCCGGTTCGAACAGCAACGCCCAATTTGTCCAAAATACTTCCCACGTCAAAGGGGTGGATGCCCTCTAGGTTGAAAGAAATGACCGCCGCCTTTTTGGCTGCCGTTCCATAAATGCGCAATCCTTGAATTTCAGACAATTTTTCGGTGCCATAGACCAACAATTCTTGTTCGTAGGCCGCAATATTTTCCAAACCAATGCTGTTCATATAATCGACGGCAGCTCCCGTGGCAATTCCACCTGCAATGTTGGGCGTTCCTGCTTCAAATTTATGAGGCAAGCCTGCATACGTCGTTTTTTCAAAAGTCACTGTTTCAATCATCTCACCCCCTCCTTGGTAGGGCGGAAGCTGTTGCAACCAAGCTTCTTTTCCATACAAAATTCCAACCCCCGTTGGGCCACATATTTTATGGGCAGAAGCCACATAAAAATCAGCGTCCAAAGCTTGTACGTCTGGCTTGATATGTGGACATGCTTGGGCGCCGTCTATCAAAACAGCAGCACCTATGGCATGTGCTTTTTCAATGATTTCTTCAATGGGGTTGATGGTCCCCAAAGCATTGGAAATATGATTCACAAAAACCAGTTTGGTCTTTGAACTCAACAAGGACGCATAGGCGTCCATCAACAATTCTCCTTGCGCATTCATAGGAATTACTCTTAGCAAGGCTCCTGTCCGCTCACACAGCATCTGCCATGGGACAATGTTGGAGTGGTGTTCCAAAGCAGAGACGAGAACCTCGTCTCCTTTTTTGAGAAGCGTTGAAAATCCCATCGCAACGATGTTGATGGCGTGGGTAGTTCCCGCAGTAAAAATCATTTCATACGGTTCTTTTGCATTGAAATGTTTTTGCAACTTGATACGCGCCTGTTCATAGGCATCGGTCGCGACCTGACTCAAGGTGTGAACCCCGCGATGGATATTGGCATTGTACCGAGAATAGTAATCGACAATAGTATCGATCACAACTTGCGGTGTTTGACTCGTGGCAGCATTGTCAAAATACGCCAGTGGCTTGCCGTTTATCTGTTCTTTCAATATGGGGAAGTCCGCTCTTATTTTTTGAATGTCTAGCATAATATATCAACTTATCTGAGCGCCGTTGTCCACCCCTTCGGAAGAAGGTTGAACAAAAGCTAATTTTCCATCTTTAGTATCGGTCATTAAAATCATTCCTTGACTTTCAACACCTCTTAGTTTTCTAGGAGCTAGATTGACCAAAACAGACACTTGTTGTCCTATGATTTCTTCCGGTTTGAAACTCTCTGCAATCCCCGAGACAACGGTTCTTACATCCACTCCCGTATCGACTTTTAAAACCAGTAACTTTTTTGCTTTTGGCATTTTCTCGGCTTCTAAAATGGTCCCGGTACGAATGTCCATTTTGGAAAAGTCTTCAAAAGTAATTTCCTCTTTCAGGGGAGCTGCTTCTTTTTGTTCCATATCGTTTGCCTTTTTTGTGGCTTCTAGTTTGTCCAACTGATGTTGTACCTCAGCATCTTCAATTTTGGCAAAGAGCAAAGTCGCTTGACCAATTTGATGGCCTGTTGCGAGCAATATCGCTTCGGATTCGATCGCGCTCCATTCCAAGGTGCTTTGGGAAGTGTTTAAAATGTCTTTTAATTTTCGAGCTGTAAAAGGCAAAAAGGGTTCGCAGACCACCGATAATCCCGTGGCGATTTGCAAGGCCACATACATTATCGTTTGTACGCGTTCCGGATTGGTTTTGATTTGTTTCCAAGGCTCTTCATCGGCCAAATACTTGTTCCCCAATCGAGCAAAATTCATCAATTCACTCAAGGCTTCTCTAAAACGGTAGCGTTCGATTGATTTTGAGATTCGTTGTGGAAAGGCTTTGATCTGCTCCAAAACCGCTTCGTCTGTTTCGGAAAAAACAGTCGGCGTAGGAACGACGCCTCCGTAATATTTGTTGGTCAGTACGACCACGCGGTTGATGAAATTTCCAAAAACAGCCACCAACTCATTGTTGTTGCGTGCTTGAAAATCTTTCCAAGTAAAATCGTTGTCTTTGGTTTCTGGAGCACTTGCAGTCAAAACATAGCGCAAAACATCTTGTTTGTCTGGAAACTCTTCCAAATACTCGTGCAGCCAAACGGCCCAGTTTTTTGAGGTGGACAATTTGTTTCCTTCCAAGTTTAGAAATTCATTTGCCGGAACGTTGTCTGGCAAAATATAGTCTCCTTGCGCTTTTAGCATAGCTGGAAAAATGATGCAGTGAAAAACGATGTTGTCTTTTCCAATAAAGTGCACCAACTTGGTGTCTTTGTCTTTCCAGTAAGGCTCCCAGTCTTTCCCTTCTCTGGCCGCCCATTCTTTGGTAGACGAAATGTATCCGATAGGTGCATCAAACCACACATAGAGCACTTTTCCTTCTCCTCCTGCTGCAGGAACCGGAATTCCCCAATCCAAATCTCGTGTGACGGCTCGTGGCCGCAATCCATCATCAATCCATGATTTTACCTGGCCGTAAACGTTGGATTTCCAATCGTTTTTATGGCCTTCTAAAATCCATTCTTTTAAAAAGGCTTCGTGTTGGTCCAAAGGCAAAAACCAGTGTTTGGTTTCTTTTAGGCTTGGTACATTGCCTGTAATTGCTGACTTTGGATTGATCAAATCTGTAGCATTGTGAGAGGTTCCACATTTTTCACACTGATCGCCGTAACTTTCTTCATTGCCACATTTTGGACAAGTACCCACCACAAAACGATCTGCGAGAAACTGTTGCGCCTCGGCATCGTATAACTGTTGGTCGACTTTTTCAACAAAAGCACCTTTGGCATTCAAATCTTTGAAATATTCGGAAGCGGTCTCGTGGTGTATGGCAGCAGAGGTCCGCGAGTAGTTGTCAAAAGTAATGCCAAAATCCGCAAAAGATTTTTTGATGATTGCGTGGTATTTGTCCACTACGTCTTGAGGGCTGACGCCTTCTTTTTTAGCGGTGATGGTGATCGGAACCCCGTGCTCGTCAGAGCCACAAACAAAGGCGACATCGGTTCCCTTTCCTCTCAAATAACGTGCGTAGATATCTGCAGGCACATAGACCCCTGCCAAATGTCCGATGTGTACCGGTCCATTCGTATAAGGCAATGCGGCAGTAATGGTTACTCTTTTGGGATGACTCATTCGATAAATTTATGACTGCAAAGTTACGGAATAATGTTGGTTTTTTATCACTTTCATTGGTTTTCAAAATAGGAAAGACTTGCAAAGAATAAATTGTATTTTTGTTAAAAACAAAAACATTGAAGCTACTTCTCACTTCTCTTTTAGGGATCCAACTCGCCATGGCACAAACAACACACTTTCTCCGACCTGAATCTCTTCAAAAAGGGGATACCCTCGCGATTGTAGCTCCTGCAGGGGTGATCAAGAATGAAGCCAGCATTCTACAAGCCGTCGCCTTGGCAGAAAGTTGGGGTTTGGAAGTACTTTTGAGCCCTTCTGTTTTTGAAAAACACGCTCATTTTGCAGGCACAGACGCAGCCCGTTTGGAAGCTGTGCAATGGGCGTTGGATCTCCCTGAAATCAAAGCAATTTGGTGTGCGCGTGGTGGCTATGGAACTGTTCGCATTGTGGACGGTTTAAATTTTGAAGCCTTTCGAAAATCTCCCAAATGGATAATCGGCTACTCGGACATCACGGTGCTCCACAGCCACCTCCACAATTTGGGTTTTGAAACCCTACATGCGATGATGCCTGTGAACATGGAGTTTCCCGAACTGGAAAGACAAGAAAGTGTTGCCTCTCTAAAGAAGGCTTTGTTCGGAGAAGAAATCACTTATGCCTTTCCAAGTTCTCCTCACAATAGAAAAGGCCGTGTTTCTGGTGTTTTGGTCGGCGGAAACTTGACGCTTCTCGAAGGTCTTTTGGGAAGTGATTCTGAGGTGCTTACTCAAGGAAAAATTTTATTTCTCGAAGAGATTGGGGAATACAAATACCAAATCGACCGCCTACTGCGCTCTTTGAAAAGAGCCGACGCCTTAAAAAACTGCACAGCTTTACTGGTGGGAGGCATGTCCCAAATCAAAAAAAACGATCCCGCTTACGGACAACTTGTAGAGGAGTTGATCTTGGAGGTGGTCGAAGACACTTCCTATCCTGTGATTTTTGATGTACCTGCTGGTCATGATCCAGAAAATCGGGCACTCTTTATGGGGCGTAATGTCGAAATTGATGCTACTTCAGATCAAGTCCTTCTCAAATTTGTAGACTGAGACCGTACAAAACACGTTCTTTATTTGAAAGGATTGCTTTTGTTTTGTAACTTCTGGTCTAAAAATGGCTACACACAACGAATTGGGTGTTCTTGGCGAAAAGCTGGCTGTGGCCCTGTTGCAACAAAAAGGGTACACCATTTTGGAACGAAATTGGCGCTACTTAAAAGCCGAAATCGACATATTGGCCGCCAAAGATGATATCTTGGTCGTCGTGGAAGTAAAGACACGTTCTACGAATGCTTTTGGGGACCCACAAAATTTCATCTCATCCAAGAAGATAAAACTTTTGGTGATGGCTGCCAATCAATATGTGATTGCTCGGAATCTAGACCACGAGGTTCGATTTGACGTGGTGGCTGTCCTACTCCAAAAAAACAGAAAGAAATTGCTGCATCTTGAAAATGCCTTTTTGCATTTTTAGGAGCATTTTTTTGAGTTCTTTTGTCAAGGTTCTGAAGATTTTGGACTTGGCGAAAATTATTTTTTATGCCTGCTCGCTGACTGACCAACAAGATTGGTAGTTTTTGTTTTTTTGAGGGCTTCGAATACGATGTACGCTCCGAGATGGTCGGACTGAAAAAAAGCAAGCTCTTCTTTGTTTTAGAGAAAAGTGCCTCAACGCAAAAGAAAAAGAGTAAAAGTTCAAAAAAATAGGGTGTACGAGACCTGTTATTGGGTTGCTTCGGAAGAAAAATATTTGACAATGGCTTCTTTCATCAGCACGGTTTGTTCTCCTGCTTTCAAGCTTGGCAATGCTGCTAATGACTTGTAGTGGGGCCAACCGTCGGGATCGATAAAATCAAATTCATAATACCCGTAGGGCTCTAGCAACCGACAAATGGCGATGTGCATCAAATTGATTTTTTCGTCTTTTTTAAAACTTTGAAGTCCTTGGCCGAGCTCTTGAATTCCAATCAAATAGAGAATGGCATCCAAATCCAACACATCTCCTTCTGCAAATTTGTCCGAAAGAAACTGCACCACACGTTCCCAATTTTCTTTCAATTCGATATCTCTTGACATGTTTCTATTCGTTTTAAGAGGCAAAGATACGGTATTTGAACCTGTGTTCTGCCGTTTGTGCTTTTCGGATTTTAAGAGAAAAAACAGTCCTTAAATTTCTCGGCATTTCTAAAAAAATGGAACCCCTCAAAATTCACTTGCTAAACCATCCGAATTGGGAAACACAAGCAAGGAAACCCCCGTTGGAAGCCCAAAACCATTACAAGGTTTCATCAGGAGCCTTGCAGTATTGAAATCCAGGCCAAGAAAACACCTGTCCTTACAACTTGAAATAGACGAGCATTCCTAAAATCAAAATCGTATCTTTGAAACTGTTTTTTTCCTGAACATCATGAATACATTTGACATCATCATCGCTGTTTTGCTGCTCTTCGGATTTATACGCGGCCTTTTCAAAGGGTTGTTTGTAGAAGTCGCTTCTTTGGCAGCGCTTATTGGCGGTGTTTATGGGGCGATTCATTTTTCGGAGACGGTAGGTACGTATTTAAAAACGTATGTGGATTGGGAGGAAAAATACACGACACTTGGCGCCTTTGCCATCACTTTTATTGGAATTGTGGTCCTCGTGTCCTTGGCGGGAAAAATCCTAACCAAAATTGCCAGTTTCGCTGCTTTGGGGCTGATCAACAAAGTGTTGGGCGGTGTTTTTGGCGCGTTGAAAATCGCTTTAATCCTGAGTGTTGGCCTGGGGTTTTTTATGAAAATGAACAACGCACTGCCTTTTGTCAGCAAAGAACAAATGAAAACTTCCATCTTGATTGCGCCCATCAAAGAGCTGGCTCCGCTGCTCTTTCCCTCTTATGCTACACCCGAAGGCATCGATTTTAAAAACCCTTTGGATGAGATGTAGTGTTCTCGGATGCGGTTGGCTCGGCTTGCCCTTGGCCAAACAATTGATCCAACAGCAGTGGTCGGTCAAAGGCTCCACCACTTCATTGGAAAAGCTACCTCTTTTGGAAAAAGATCAGCTGCAACCCTTTCTCCTTCGTATTGACAACAATCAAATTTCTGGAGACCTCAACGCCTTTTTAGAAACCGATATTTTGGTGATCTGCGTTCCTTTTGGGCAACAAAAAGACAATTTCAAAGCCTACCAAGAATTGGCACAAGCCGTCGCAAACTCCCCCACCAAAAAGGTGGTTTTTATCAGCTCTACTTCCGTATATGCAGCGTGCAATAGCGCTGTTTCGGAATCTGAAAACACCCCAATGAATCCTGACAAACACGCGTTGGTTGCTTTGGAAAAGCTTTTTTTACAGCATCCCAATTTTCAAACAAACGTCCTTCGTTTTTCGGGACTGATCGGAGGTACGCGCAACCCCGGGAACTTTTTTAAAGAAGGAAGGGTTGTCCAAAATGGCTTGGCTCCAATAAATTTGATTCACCTAGACGACTGTGTCGGAATTCTCTGCAAAATGCTCGAGGGGTGCCATTGGGGAGAGATTTTCAATGCCGCTGCTGACAGCCATCCAACACGCAAAGAATTTTACACGGCTGCCTCCTTAAAACTCGGCAAAACCCCTGCTGTTTTTTTAGAAAACCTTGATTTTTCTTACAAGACCATTTCAAGCAAAAAAATACAAAAATACTTTGACTATACCTTTGCACACCCAGACTTGATGGCTTTGCCTTCCTGAGGCACAGCCCATAAGAGTCCTATTTTTTCAAAAGATCTCGCAAGGCCTCTTCGAGAGATTCAAACTCAAATACAAAACCCGCTTCTTTGATTTTTTGAGCCGACACGCGACTTCCGTTTGTCAAAATTACTGCCATTTCCCCAAAGACCAGCCGAAGGAGAAAGGCAGGGACATTGGGCATAAAAAAAGGCTTATTGAGCTGCCGGGCAATTGCCTTACTGAGCTGAGCGTTGGTCGTATCGTCTCCAACCACAGCATTGAAAATGCCTCGCATTTTGGGTTTGTTAAGCGCCATCAAATACATGTTGCACAGGTCTGAAATATGAATCCACGGCAGGTATTGCTTGCCGGATCCGATGGCAGATCCCAATCCCATTTGAAAAGGAGGAAGCATTTTTTGAAGAGCGCTTCCGTTGTTTGCCAAAACCACACCGGTTCTCAATTTCACCGTTCGGATGCCCAAAGATGCTATTCGATCCACAGAATCTTCCCAATCCCTACACACATGAGCCAAAAAATCAGCTCCTGAAGGGTGGTCCTCTGAAAAAATCGTGTCTGAAGTTTGGCTGCCATAAAAGCCCGTAGCAGATGCAGATACAAAAGATTTTACCTGGTGTGGGCTTTTCGAAAGCGCTTGGTAGAGCAATGCTGTAGATCGGGTTCTGCTTTTTAAAATAAGTTCTTTTCTTTGGGCCGTCCACCGACCAGAAGCAACATTCTCTCCTGCAAGGTGAATGATGTGAGTTGCCTTCAAAAAACAGTTGGTGTCGATTTCGTTCTTATCCAAATCCCACGTATAATACGTGACGTTTTCAGTCGCTTTTCGAGGGCTGCGCGAAAGGATAGAAACGGCATAGCCTTGTGCTGTCAACAAGGACGTGAGCACTTTGCCAACCAATCCTGAGCCGCCAGTAATCAAAATCGTTTCTTTCATAAACTGCATGCTAAAAAATCAAAAAGGTAAAAATACTTGTTTTTCTTCAATTTTACAGCAAACAAAACGCTGCAAAAATCCCTTTCTGTTTTTGAAGACCAAAAAAGCTATTGTTTGGTGTCAATGTAAAAAAAGACCGGAAGCCAGCCTTCTTTATAGTTCCTTTAAAACCTCTTGAGGAACCCACCCAATCTTGCCGTCGGCCAATTTGATTTTTTTCCAAGTATCTATGTGGTCCAACACCAACACTTTGGTTCCTTCATGCAATTCAAAAACAACGGCGCTGTTCTCCGAAGGCGCATTGTATACCTCCGTTTTTTGGAGAAAAATAATGGCCGCTGTCTCATTGCTGCTCCGTCGTTCTTCTCGGATAGAAAAAAACAGGGCAAAGGAAAGGAAAAACGCCGCCGACAAGGCGATCACAAAATAGGTCCGCTTGAAAGAGGGACGATAAGAAAAGTAAAACAGCAAAAAGAAAATACTGGTCAGTAAAGAAAAAACAACGGCCAGTACCGCCCATTGGTCATGGCTGAGTTGTTGGATGAATTGGGCGTTGAGTTTTTGAAAAAAAGTCAAAGGAAGCGCCTCAATTGTATCGATGGCCATGCGCTTTGCAAAACGCAAGTTGGAAGCCGCCTCCTGATTTTGAGGGTCCAACTGCAAGGCCTTCTCGTAGTTGTAGATGCTGGGTGCGATTTGATTGGTTTTGTAAAAAGCGTTTCCGAGATTGAAATACAGTTCCGAAGAGACAAATCCGCGTGTTTCTATCTGTTCGTACAAAGCAATTGCCTCCACAAACTGATTGTTTCGGTACAATTCATTGCCTTCTTCAAACAAGGCTTCGTTGGTTTGGGCTGTGGCATTCGAAATTCCAAAAAAAGTGCCTAAAAAAAGTGCGACAATGCACAGCGCTTTTTTTTGACATGGTTTTAGCTGTGTTTGAAAATAAGTCATGTTTGGTTTTTTTTCGGTTCCTCCGTTGCCGGTCTTTTAAAACTGTTTGTCCAATTTGGAGATGATCTCTTTGGCTTTGTCGTATTCTTGCTGTGTGGTCACCTTGGACACGGGTGCGTATCTTGCAAAATCACAGTCGTCCAAAACGGCTATAAATGCAGCGATAGTTTGAGAAGAAATGCCTCTTTTTTCCAACAATTCAGTTATGCGTTCTTTGCTGATTTCGGCAGTCTCTATCTGTAACTTTGCCTTCAAATAATTGTGCAATGCCTTTTCCAAAGCCACGTAAAATGCTTCTTTTTTACCCATTTCTTTTTTGGCAATAGAAAGATATTTTCGGGCAAGTTTGTCCGCTTTTCGAGTTCTATTTCCGATCAAATCACGGGCTCTTGCTTTTTGCTTTTTACCCAGTAGAACTCCCAAAGGAATCAAGAGCAAAGGCAGGAGTAGTAGTACATAAAAAAGAGTCGATTTGAAAAAAGAAGGACTTTCTTTTTCTACAAAAACCGTTCTGTTTTGAAGGTACCTAAAATCGTTGTTCGCTGTTACAGGTTTTTGATTGTTGGCGCTTTTTGTCCCGCCAGAATCCGTTGGCAAGTCCTTGCCTTCAGTCACGTGAATGAGCAGTTCCTCAGAAGTGAGGGTGTGGTATTTCTCTTCTTTCGGATTGAAGTAGGAAAAGGAGATTGTTGGAATTTTGTATTTTCCTTTGAATTGAGGAACGACAGTGTATTGGTCGTAAATTTTTCCTTTTAGCCCTTTGATGCCGGTGACGGTAGTCTTTAAATTTTCTTTGTGCTCGGGCGTATAAACTTCTAGTTCATTCGGTGTTGCAATGCCGGGTAAGCTGAACAATTTTAAGTTTCCTCTTCCCGAAACAGCAACTTGCAATTGGGTTGATTCATTGGCTTTCAAGCTTTTTTTACTATTGCTTACTCTCAAGTCAAAATCGCCAACGGCTCCCATAAAATCTGCTGGTTTTCCTTTCGTGGGTAAGGGCTTGACTTGAATTCTTTTTTGAAATGTTTTGAAAGATTTTCGAATGTTTCTGGTAATTGGATTGCCAAAAAAGTCCCCGCGCCCCGTTGGCACTCCGATGATCAAATCCGTTTTGATGGGCTCCAAGACCAATTTTCCAGACTTTTGAGGGATCAATACCGTTTTTTTGATGGCAAAATACCGGTAGTCTTCTCCTTGGTATTTGCCGTTTTCTACTTGAATTTGATCGATTTTAATATCTTGGTTCCAAAAGCCTTTGTAGGCTGGAAATTCCTTAAAATCAAAGTCACTGATGGCTACATTGTTGCTGAAATACAAGCGGTATTCTACATAAATTCCCTCGCCAACATAGGGCTTTGTGTCGGACACCAAGACTTCCAAATGCACGTTTTGATTGGCGATGTAGTCCGGATCGTTTGGGTCTTTTGGAAGTTCAATTGGTTCGACCACATGCACTTTTACAGTGTTGGATTGGATGCGTTTTCCCTCGTAGGTTATGGTTGCTCCCGATATGCGTAAATTTCCCTTGCGAATGGGGGATACGATATAGCTATAGGTTTGTGAATAGCTGGATTTCCCATTGATCCAAGATTGATTGACCGATTGACTAGGGCCGCCAAGAACCTCAAAGTTTTTAAAGTTTGGAGGGCTGAAATTGTCCGCTCCTTGTTTGTTGATGGCAAACTCAACACGCAGTCTTTGATTGACGCCCAACTTGTTTTTACTGACTTTGGTCTTGAACGCTACTTGAGCAAACAAAGCCTGAGTCAACAGCAATAGGAAGATGTATGTGCCTTTAAATTTCATTTTTTTTTAATTTTTAAGATCCTCGGGGTCGTCGTGTTCTTTGAGGAATCTTACCAGTCTTTTTCTTGGGGGTTTTTTTGCTGCCCTTTTATCTTTTGAGCATTTACCTTCTTTTGTGTCTTTTTTTCTTCATTGTTCATGGTTTCTAACAACTGTTTTATCTGTTCGGCAGTCATTTTGAGTGGCTGTGGTTTTTGCTGCTCCTTTTTTTCTTGGTCTTTTTTGGCCTGGTCTTTCTGGTCTTCCTCTTTCTTTTCTTGCTCGTTTTTCTCCTGGTCTTTTTTTTCTTGTTCTTTCTGGTCTTGTTCTTTCTGGTCTTGTTCTTTTTTTTCTTGGTCCTTCTTGTCTTTGTTTTGATCTTTCTTTTTCTTTTCTTCTTCCAGCTTTTTGCGCAAAGCATTCAAAGCGGCATCTGTCGGAAATTTTTTCAACCCGTCATCAACGGTTGCAATGGCTTTTTCTAATTTGCTGTGAACAAACTCTTTGCCGCCTTTGTTAAAATAACCGGTTGCGCTTAATTGTGCTTGTAAGGTCAAGCTCGCAAAAAAGAAAAACCCCAGTGCTAATTTTTTCATCGTGCTTCTTTTATTTCAATTACGGATTCCAATTTTTTCATGTAGTCTTTGTAGTTCGCCACTGTTTTGTCTTTTAACAAAGCTTTGTCCATGAGTTCCAACGCTTTTTTAAACTGAAACTTTTCCAACAAGGCATCGGCCTTCCTTTTCATCCTTTTGGCGTAGGCTGAAGTTTCTTCTTCTTGTTTTTTCAACTGTTGGAGGGCATGGGCCAAATTGTAGCGGGTTTCTTCGTCTTTGGGGTTGTTGCGCAAGCTGTTTTTAAACGCCTCAACGGCCTTTTCAAAGTTCTTTTCGGCAACATGTGCATTGCCAATATTGTGATAGGTCTGTGCCTTTTCTTGGGGTGATTTCGCGCCTTTCAATGCCAACTCGTATTGCGTGATTGCTTCTTTGTATTTGGCTTGTTTGTACAAAGCGTTTCCTAAATTGTGGGCTGCTTTGAAATAGGTTGCCGCTTTTTCCGTGGCTTTTTTATAGGATATGACAGCCTCTGTAAGTTTTTTGTTTTTGTACAGCTCGTTTCCTTCTCTTACAAAACGACGTGCTTCACGCTGCGCAACAAGTGTGTCTTGCTGAGCAAAGGCAGAAAAACTGCAAAGAAAGAGTAGAAGTAAGTATCGTATGTTCATGTGTTTCTTTTTGAAAAAGTCGTTCAACGATGGCTGAATGACTTTGCTTATTTCTTTTTTTGTTCGTGAAACAAATCCATTTGTTGCAGCCATTTGGTTTTCTTCTCGTGCAAAAATACATCGAACAACAAAAAGAACATTCCAAGGGCAACAAACCATTGAAACTGATCTTTGTAATCTGAAAATTGTTTGGTTTCAAACTCGTGTTTTTGTGCATTGGCAATTACGTCCACAATTGCGTTGACTGGTTTTTCGGTTCGGTTTCCATCTATATAACGCCCTTGCGTCTTTTCGGCGATTTCTTTCAAAACCTCCGCATGCCTTTGGGTGATAACCACCTCTCCTTTTCGGTCCTTTTTGTAGGTCATGCGTCCGTTTTTTCGAATGGGAATGGGCTGTCCTGATTCGGTTCCCACACCTACAGTAAACACTTTTACTCCGTTTTCCGTCAGGGTTTCAGCAAGGGAAATTGTCTGCGCTTCATGGTCTTCTCCATCGGATAAGATGATCAAAAACTTGTTGGTTTGATCGTCGTTATTGTAATAGGTTTTTGCCAAATCCAGCGCCTCATTGATGGCGGTTCCTTGACTTGACACCATGTCTGGATTCGCATTTTTCAAAAACATTTTTGCAGATGCGTGGTCCGTAGTGATGGGCAGCAAGGGGTATGCACTCCCTGCATAGACAATGATTCCGATGCGATCGCTTCCCAAGTTTTCGATAATCTTGGATATAATTTGCTTGGACTTTTCCAATCGGTTCGGGGCGATGTCTTCTGCCAGCATGCTTTTGGATACGTCCAAAGCAAATACAATGTCTACTCCTTCTCGTTTTACTGTTTTTAGTTTGGTGCCCATTTTTGGATTGACCAAGGACAGAATCAAAAAAGAAAGCCCCAAGGAGAAAATCACCACTTTTAAAATCGCTTTAAACGTCGAGGTTGTCGGTGCTATTTTGGACAACAAACCCGCCTCGGCAAAATGCCGTTGCTTTTTCTTTTTCCACAAAACATCCCCAACAAACACGAACAACACGAGGAGGAGGACTGCAAAAAAATAAAAATAAATAGGTGCTTCTAATTTGTACATTTTCTAAATGGGTGTCATTAGTGATTTTTTCAAATAAAACTTCGAAAAACTGTGTTTCTCAAAAGAAATTCCAAGAGCAACAGCCCAATAGCTGCCAACACGAATTGTCGGAACTGTTCCTTGTAATTGTAATACTTGAATTCTTCTACTTTTGTTTTTTCCAGCTTGTTGATTTCGTCGTAAATGGATTTTAGCTTGGAATTGTTGGTCGCTCGAAAGTATTTTCCCGAAGTTTCTTTTGCAATGTGTTTCAACAAAGTTTCGTCTATCTCTACTTTTTGCTTTCTAAACAACAAATTCCCCCTGTGGTCTTTTGCATAGGGGAAAGGAGCCATACCGTTGGTTCCAATCGCAATGGTATAGACTTTGATTTTCAACTCTTTCGCCAATTCTGTCGCGGTTCTTGGATCGATAAATCCGGCTGTATTCACACCGTCTGTCAACAAAATAATCACTTTGCTTTTGGCCTTGCTGTCTTTTAGTCTGTTGATCGAAGACCCCAGCCCCATACCGATGGCAGTTCCGTCTTCAATCTGTCCGTATTGAATGGCGTCAATGGTCCTGTTTACAATCCCTTTGTCGCTGGTAATGGGCGTTTGTGTAAAACTTTCCCCTGCATAGACCACAATTCCGATGCGGTCGTTGGGGCGGCGGCTGACAAAATCGGAGGCGACCCTTTTGAGGGCTTCCAAGCGGTTTGGTTTCAAATCTTTTGCCAACATACTTCCAGAAACATCGATCGCCATGACGATGTCGATTCCCTTATTGGTTTTGGTGCGTTTGCTAACAGACACATTGCGAGGCCGCGCCAAAGCGACAAACAGCATCGAGAGGGCAAGCAACCTCAAAAGGTACAAAACGGGTTTCAATTGGGCGATGAGCGACTTTTGAGCTGCAAATCCACGGGTGGAAGAAACGGTCAAGGTCGCGCTGTTTCTTTGGGCCGTGTAAAAAAACCAAAAAGCCAAAAGTGGCAAGCTCAATAGCCCCCATAAAAAACCTGGATTCTCGAATTCAAAATTTGTCCAATTCATCATTTATTCTATTTCTATATCGATGCTGTTGAGCATCGTGTTCAAAAGGGTTTGCGTTTCTTCGGACGCTGCCTTGCAAATTGTCAGTACTTGCCATCGTTTGTTTTCTTTGGAAAAACCGATGAGTTTGAAGGTCTTTTCAGTCCCTTTTTGACTGAATTTTCCAGATAAAAAAGCGCCTGGAAACTTGTTTTGCAAAACTGCTGGTTGTCGTTCGTATTCGAAATTTTCAATTTCTTTCTGGTCTTGCATGCTTTGAAGGGTTGTCTGCAGTACTTGTTCTAATTGAGGTGCGATTTCAGGCACATAGCTTAGAACAGTTACCGTTACTTCCAATTGTGCCGCTGTATTGTCATACCTGTAGATGCCAACTGTTTCCAAAACACTTTGAGCTTGAAGAGGGACTGTGTCAGATTGCAAAGGGATGTTCATGGGAGCGCGCATGGTCATTGGAGGGATTCCAAAAGAGTACACTTGCCATTTGTCAGGAGCTAGTTCTCGCAGGTTGCTACTGCTGTTATAATATTTCTCTGAGCTGTTGTTTTGGTCGCTAGAGTTATTAGTAAACAACCTCAGACTTGTGCTGAGAACCGCCAATACCGCCAAAAAAATTGCGAAATACAAAATCGTTTTTTTCTTTTTCCCTTTTTGCAGCAGCGTGGGTTTCTTTTCAAAATCACTTGCTTTCGCATCTGTTGCCAAGACCGATGCTTGTTTGTGCTTTTGGAGGACCGCTTCTAATTCTTGTAGGAGTTGTTCCGCAACTCTTCTGTCATTTTGAATGGCATGGGAAAGGGGTCTCAATTTGGCAAACTTAACAAAGTCTGCATTTTTCAACAAGCCGGCAAGGCTTTCGACCGACTTCGGCGCGATTCCCATTTCTTTGGAGCGGTTTGCTTGCTGAAGTAAGGGGATCAATTCTGCGGTCGTTGCCTCCAAGGTATGTATTTCTACTTCCCGGCCAATATAGACTCTTACAATCTCTGTGAGCTCAACGTAATAAGCCTTTGTTTGGTTGTTTTGCCAGAGCTGCTTTTTGTCGAGGTGTGCCAATTTTTGAAGGGCTTCTCGGTAGGCTGGAATGCTTTCCTTTGGTGGTGCCGTTTCCGTTTTGTAGTATTTTTTGTACACAAAATAGCCGGCCGCCAAAAGCAGTAAAATACCCAACAAAATGTATAGATTGCTCAAATAAGGTTTGAAATCGTCAAAAACCCAAGGCTCCTCGACAATTGGCTTGTTGGCAAATGGTTTTTGCTTGAGCGTGTCCACAGCTACCGTTGCCACTTGGACCAAAAGGGAATCTGTAAAATAGGCTTTGTTTTTTAGAAAAACTTGCTGTTTTGGGACGTAAAAACTGCCACTGTCAAAACCGGTCAGCAGGTATTTTTTTTCCAACCTGTCTGAAAAAGTGTCTGTCTTTTTGGAGGAAAGCAGTTCCAAAGCTCCCAAGCGCTCCAATTTTGGAAAGTCTACATTGCGAATGCCTTCTACAGAAATCGTGTATTCCAGCGGTTCTCCTAGTCGAATACGCGCGGTATCCAAGGAAACGGAAATGGGGGAGTCCTCTTGGGAAAATCCCACAAAAGAGAGTAGGAATAGGATGTAAGGGAGTATTCGTTTCATTGCAATGCGTTCTTTTGCGGCTTTTTAATTTCCATGTGCTTTTTTAGTTGCCTCCTTTTTGTTTGAAGTAGCCCAATAATTTTTTTACGTAACTTTCATCAACACGAGTGCTCAAAAACCCAGATCCGCTTTTACGAAAGGCATTTTCGTAAAAGTTTTTGGTAGCGCGGTAGTTTTCTGCATAGGCATTTCGAACCTTTTTGGATCCCGTATTTGCGAGGGTCACAATGCCTGTTTCGGCATCCAACATGGGAACGAGCCCTAGGTTGGGAATTGTTTCGTCAAACTGGTCGTAGACTCGGACTCCCGTAATGTCGTGTTTTTTTCCTGCGATTTTTAAGGTCTGTTCGTAAGAAGCGTCCATAAAATCGGAAAGGACAAAGACAATGGCTTTTTTGGTCATGACATTGGACAAATATTTCAAGGCCTCGTCGATGTTTGTCTTTTTGCTTTGTGGCTTAAAATCCACCAATTCTCGAATGATGCGTAGCACGTGACTTTTGCCTTTTTTGGGTGGAATAAAAAGTTCAATGGCGTCTGAAAACAAAATCAAACCTACTTTGTCATTGTTTTGAATGGCAGAAAAAGCAAGGGTAGCTGCAATTTCTGTCACCGTATCTTTTTTGAATTGTGCACTTGTCCCAAAATGCTCAGAACCACTGATGTCTACCAACAGCATCATGGTCAATTCTCTTTCTTCTTCAAATACTTTTACATAGGGTTGGTGGTAACGAGCGGTCACATTCCAGTCGATGTTTCGAATGTCGTCTCCAAATTGATAATCGCGTACCTCGCTAAAGGTCATTCCTCTTCCTTTGAAAGAACTGTGGTATTCTCCAGAAAAAATATGGTCCGAGAGACGGCGTGTTTTGATTTCAATTTTACGGACTTTTTTAAGTATCTCTTTGGTCTCCATTTTTACATGTAAGATGGTACAATTAGGCAAACAACATTATTTCCTTTCGATGAAAATCTATGGCACTTCTATTTCATTGACAATCTTGTTGATGATGTCTACAGAAGTAATATTTTCTGCTTCTGCCTCATAGGTAACACCTATTCTGTGGCGCAAGATATCGTAAACAACCGCCCGTACATCTTCAGGAATCACATAACCTCTTCTTCGGATAAATGCATAACATTTGGCTGCTTGTGCCAAACTAATGCTTCCACGTGGAGAGGCGCCAAAACTAATGAGGGGTTTGATTTCTGACAGGTTGTACCTTTCGGGGTAACGCGTTGCAAAAATAAGGTCTAAAATGTATTTTTCAATCTTTTCGTCCATATACACCTCTTTGACAACTTCTCTGGCTTTTAGAATTTGTTGCATTGAAACCACCGGATTGACGGTTGCAAAACCACCGTTGAGGTTTTGACGCATGATTTGTTGTTCCTCGTTTAGTTTTGGGTAATCGATGACTACTTTTAACATAAAGCGGTCTACTTGTGCTTCCGGTAAAGTATACGTTCCTTCTTGCTCTACAGGGTTTTGTGTCGCCATTACCAAAAAAGGCGCGTCCAAGGGAAAGGTCTCGTCACCAATGGTGATCTGACGTTCTTGCATGGCTTCTAACAAAGCGGATTGCACTTTTGCAGGGGCTCTGTTGATTTCGTCTGCCAATACAAAATTGGCAAAAATAGGACCTTTTTTGATTTCAAAACTATTGGACTTCATGTTGTAAATCATCGTCCCTACCACATCTGCAGGCAACAAGTCGGGTGTAAATTGAATGCGGCTAAAGGCGCCGTTGAGCGCTTTTGACAAGGTGTTGATGGCCAGTGTTTTTGCCAATCCGGGCACCCCTTCCAACAAAATATGTCCATTTCCTAACAATCCAATCAACAAACGGTCTATCATTTGTTTTTGACCGACAATGACCTTGTTCATCTCTGTGGTTAACAAATCGATAAAAGCACTTTCTCTTTCAATCTTTTCGTTGAGTGCGCTGATGTCTATACTGCTGCTTTGTGCTTCCATTTTCTTTGAAATAAAACGATTTTAAAATTTGTGTGTAATTGAGAATTACAAATCTAAACTAATCTCTACCTTTTTTTGTTAAAATTTGGTTAAAGAAGCCTTGGTAAACCTGACAAAATTCCGTTTTAAAGTGGTGAATACACATTGGAAAACCTGTGCTATTTATGGGTCTTATGGTTTAAAAAACACCCTCTTTTCTGCGTTCTTAAAAACAAGAAAGCCGCAACAAAAACTTATATGTGTGTTTTTAATGTTAAAGAAATGGGTAGAATTATTTGTTAATAACCTTTTTTTTAACAATATTTGTAACTCAAAACCAACTAACTAAACAATATTCCTATAAGAAAAGAGCCTTTACTGGGCTCTTTTTTTTTGTGGAAAACTTCTTTTTTTACCCAAAAAAACAGCACTAAGTTTCCTTTCAAAAACAAACATTGTTTATTTTCCTAAAAAGTACTACCTTCTAGTTGTCAAAATTTATCGGGCATTCTTTTTTTGATAACAATTCTTCCCTTTGAAAGGACATTTCTGGAACTGCTAAAAAGCAACTTGCAATTTTGAAGGCCTCCATTTCGTCAATTTCGTTTTCTTTACATGCTCTCAAAAAATCTCTTTTATTATCTTTATGGACTGTTTTCCCCTTTCCAATATTTGGTTTCAATCGCTATAAATTTTGACAAGTTTTTAAAAAAGCACGTATATAGATGTTGTTTTATTAATTTTTTGTTAAAAAAATGCTATATTAGGAAAGTTGCCTAATGTTTAAATTCATTTAAACGAAAATATTTTTAATGAATTTTGTTGCTGTAATGCAAGATTTAAAAAGTTAAAAAGATTGTTCTTGAAAAAGGAATACGCATTACAAAATCATGTAACCACAATCAATTAACTATAAAACCAAGCAATTATGAAACAAATCACTACACTCAAAAGCATGCTCATCATGCTTTTCTGTTTTTGTTCTTTTTCAGTAATGGGTCAAACCCTTGAAGGAAAAGTAATCGATGAGAACGGAGACCCACTTCCCTTTGCCAATGTAATTGAAAAAGGGACGACCAATGGAACTGTCACAGACAACAACGGAAATTTTTCAATAAATCCAAGTCAACTTCCAGCGCAACTAGAATTTTCATTACTCGGATTTTCAAATGTTTCGAAAGAGGCCCTTTCTTCTAGCACAAGTATGATAGTCACCCTTGTAGAAAAAGGAGTTAGTTTGAATGAAGTTGTATTGGTAGGATCGAGAAACCCAAGCAGAACTGCTATCGAGACTCCTGTTCCTGTGGATGTCATTGATCTTGAAGAATTGACGACACAAGGCCCACAAACTTCCATCAATGAAATTTTAAATTACGTGGCGCCGTCGTTTACTTCTCAAACACAAACAGTTTCTGACGGTACGGATCATATTGATCCTGCTTCTTTGAGAGGTTTGGGACCAGATCAAGTATTGGTATTGGTAAACGGAAAAAGAAGGCACAAAAGTTCTTCTTTGAATGTCAATGGAACCGTTGGAGCGGGTTCTGTTGGTACAGACATGAACGCTATTCCAACGGCAGCTATCAAAAGAATTGAAGTTTTAAGAGATGGTGCCGCAGCACAATACGGCTCTGATGCCATTGCTGGTGTCATCAATATTGTCTTGAAAGAAGCCACAAATAAACTGGACTTCTCAGTGACGTTTGGAGCGAACAATTCTTCGAAAAGCAATCATCAAGAAGGTGGTTTTGACGGTGAAAAGTTACAAATCGACGCCAACTATGGAATCAACTTAGGTTCGAAAGGAGGATTTGTCAATTTCACAGGTTCTATTGCTACCCGAAATCCTGCACTAAGAAACGCGACCAATGCAGAGCAAATTTATGACATTGCCAATGCTGTGGAACACGCTTTTACCAATCAAAGCGGAAAAACCATTGCAGAAATGACCGCTGCAGATTATCAAAGCGGCGCTGCTTTATTGGGCACAAATTACATCAGTGCTAGCGATCAAACGGCCATTGCTGAACTTGACTTATCGGCAACCGATGGGGTTTTGAATACTCCTGGAGACCTTGGGCTATTGCGTGGTTTTCTTCCTGATGAAGGGACTGGTGAATTTGGGAGTTATCAAGAATTCGACGACGCGCAATTCGCTGCGCGAGGATTGGAAAGAAATGACTTTAGATTCAAAGTAGGTACTTCCAAATTGAGAGAAGGGAAATTTTTCACAAACTTATCGCTTCCTCTATCAGAAAACACAGAAATTTATTCTTTTGGAGGAATCAGCTATCGTCAGGGATTGGCCTATGGATTTCTAAGGGAACCATGGAGTCCTAAAGCGAATGTTGCTTCAAATGCTGATGGTTTTTTACCTGGAATTCAATCCGATATTCTTGATCAGTCTTACGCTGTGGGAATCAAAGGGGTTACACAAAACGGATGGAATGTCGATTTCTCCAATAGTTTTGGGTCCAATACTTTTGGTTTTACTGTTGTCAACAGTACCAATGCCAGTTTAGGAGCGACTTCTCCTTCTGTTTTTGATGCAGGATCTTACTCTTTTTCGCAAAATACAACCAATTTAGACTTCAATAAGTTCAACGAAGATATCTTCTCCGGATTGAACATTGCCTTTGGTGCAGAATACAGAGTGGATCACTTTGAAATATTTGACGGAAAAGAAAATTCATACGCTACTTACAACAACAACGGTGTTCCTACATCTGGAGGCGCTGAAGGAGCAACGAATGCGCTTGGAGAAAGTTTGCCAGGTACTTCACAAGTTTTTGGAGGTTTTACACCTCAGAACGCCGTTGATAAGTACCGAAACAGTATTGGTCTTTATTTTGATACGGAAGCAGACATCTCTGAAAATTTACTTGTTAGCTTAGCGACTCGTTATGAAAACTTTTCTGACTTTGGAGAAACTTTTAACTACAAGGTAGCTACGCGAATCAAACTTTCTGACAATATTTCTGTGCGTGCTGCGAATAGCACTGGATTTAGAGCTCCTTCTTTGCAACAACAATATTACAGCAGAAGTAGCACCATTTTCAATGCAAACGGTGTTGCCGAAGAGGTAGTTTTGTTTCCAAATGACAGTCCTCCGGCTGATCTCTTAAACATAGGAACTTTGAAGGAAGAGGTTTCAAAAAGTTCAAGTGTCGGTTTTACTGGAAAAATAAACAACTTCACATTTACTGTTGATGCGTATCAAATAGAAATAGAGGACAGAATCGTTTTAACTGGTAAATTTTCACACAACGATGATACTACCCTGAAACCCATTTTTGATGCGGCCGGAGCAGGGAAAGCACAATTTTTAGCCAATGCCATCGATACAAAAAATCAAGGAATCGATATCGTTGCCGGATATAAAATAGCTCTTTCAGATAAATTAAATCTTGACAATACGCTTGCTGCTACTTTTTCTGAAACAGAAATTACGAATATCAATGTTCCAAGCGATATTTCAAGTGCAGGATTAGAAGAAGACTTTTTTGATGGACAAGAAGAGGCTTTTTTGACCATAGCTCAACCGAGAACCAAAATAAATTTAACACACAACTTATCCAGTGAAAAATGGGCTGTCTTACTACGAAATGTGTATTTTGGAGAAGTAACAGATCCCGATGAATTTTCTACTGGGCAAGCTAGAGTGGCGGGCGCTTCTGTAAATGACAATGCCGTCTACGGAGGTAAAGTTGTAACGGATTTAACCCTTACGAACAACATGAACGACAATACAAGCATTACCATTGGAGCCAACAATGTGTTCGATGTGTATCCCGATGAAAATAGACCCGATAGTCAGTCGGATGCATCGTTTCCCTATTCACGACGGACTTCGCAATTTGGATTCTTAGGAAGGTATCTTTTTGCAAGAATAAATATAGAATTGTAACAAAGAGGAAACCTAGTTTCAGAACAAGAAAAAAGCCAGTGATGTTTCGCTGGCTTTTTTTATGTTGTACACGGGTGTGTTTTAGGGCTCCTCAAAAGGCAGGATTTCCATTTTTTCTCCGTCAAAAACCCCGTAGGTAAAATACGTAATCCAATCGCCTAAATTCACACATCGGCTGTTTTGTCCAAGTGCAAGGTCCATAGGCAAATGTCGGTGGCCAAACACAAAATAATCACGGTGTTTTGCTTGCAGCTCTTGTTTGGCGTACTGCACCAACCACTCCTTATCCTCGCCTAAGAAAACAACGTCTTCTGCACCGGAAATCAATTTGTTTTTAACGGATAAATACTGGGCTAGTGAAACACCTAAATCAGGGTGCAACCATCGAAAAAACCACTTTGAAATTGGGTGGGTAAATACTTTTTTCATGCGCTTGTAGCCTTTGTCTCCGGGTCCCAATCCATCTCCATGGGCGATGAAAAAAGTCTTGTTGTGAAAGGTAAATTCCTTGGGTTTGTGGTATACGGGGATGTTCAGTTCTTTTTCAAAATAATCTTGCATCCACAAGTCGTGGTTGCCTACAAAAAAATGAATGGGAATTCCGCTGTCACGAAGCTCAGCCAATTTTCCCAAAACCCTGATAAATCCTTTGGGAACTACTGTTTTGTATTCAAACCAAAAATCAAACAGGTCTCCCAGCAAAAAAAGCACTGCTGCGTCGTGTTTTATCTGGTCGAGCCAGCGGACAAATTTTTCTTCCCTCACTTTGCTTTCCTCAGGGCTAGGAGCGCCAAAATGCTGGTCAGAGGCAAAGTATATTTTTTTAGATGCGGTCAACTTTTGTTGGGTTTGTTATCGCAAAGATACATTTTTTAGGGTTTCCTTAGAAAAAGGCTTGCTACTCATTCGAAGGACTGTTTTATTGGATGCTGCTCTTTTCCAATTGCAGCACTTTGGAAATCATGTTGTCTTGTTGTTGGTAAATTTGATAAAACGTGGATTCATCAAAAACTTGACGTGCAATCAAAGCTTTCAAATAATTGTGGAGCAATCTGCGTTTTTGAGGGGTGGGATTGTCATTGATCTCCGCAAAAATCAAAAAGCGTTTTAGAATGGACTCGTCTTTGTCTGCTTGAGTTACAAAAGCTAGGGGCCCCATTTCTTTAAGCTCTTTCCGATGGGCATCTGCATACTCAAAGCTAAAGGTGTTTAGAGTATTGAAATACCTATTTTCCAAATAGGCGGTTGTATCTACTGCGACAAACACGTCGGGAATGATGCCGCCGCCGCCGTACACTGTCTTCCCTTTGGGCGTAGTATACTTTAGGGAATCCACCACTTGAATACTGTCTTTGGAGAGCAATTCTCCTCTTAAAACTCGGTTTTGATAGTCCTTTGCATACTGCAATGCAGCGTTGAGGTTATAGGGTTTTTGAATGGAACGCCCGGTAGGGGTGTAGTATTTGGCGACCGTCAGCCGTACCGCAGAACCATCTCCTAAAGGAAGTTCTTGCTGTACCAACCCTTTTCCAAAAGAACGTCTTCCGACAATCACTCCTCTGTCGTTGTCTTGTAGAGCGCCTGCTACAATTTCACTTGCCGAAGCCGAGCCTTCGTCGATCAGCACATACACTTTGGCGTCCTCAAACAAGCCTTCTTCCGTAGCAAAAAACTCTTCCCGCTTGCCTTTGTTGTTTTCTGTAAAAACGATGAGTTTTCCCTTTTCCAAAAACGCATCAGCAATTTGAGTGGCCACATGGATAAAACCGCCTCCGTTTTGACGCAGGTCCAAAACCAAATTTTTGGCTCCTTTTTGTTTTAAGAATTGCAGTTTTCTGAAAAAATCGTCATCGGTCGTCATCGCAAAACGGTCTATTTTTACATAGCCTAGCTCAGAATTCAGAAGGTAAGCAGCTTCCACACTTTGAATGGCAACTTTGCCTCTAACAATCTTAAATTGCAACTGCGATGCGGTTTGCTTTCGATAAATTGTCAAGTCCACTTCTGTGTTTGCTGGGCCTTTTAATATCTTGACAACTTCTTGGCTGCTGCGGTTTGTATCGGTTAACGTGTCTTGGTTTGCAATTAAAATTCGGTCTCCGGCTAGGATTCCTGCTCGCTCACTCGGCCCTCCTGCCAAAACATGCGTGACTGTCAAAGAGTCTTTGTGCATCAGAAACTGCACGCCGATTCCCTCAAAGTTTCCCTGTAAATTCTCTTGATTTGCCAAGAGGGTTTCTTTTGAAAAATAAACAGAATGCGGGTCCAATTTGTCGACAATTTCTGTGATGACATTGTCCAATATTTCTTCAGTATCGACGGAATCTACGTACTGATTGTCGATAAAGTCAAGTAGTTTTGTTATTTTTATTTGGGCACCGGAACTTTTAAAAAAAGTGCGCGCGTCTTTTTCAAAATCAAACAAAGACCCTATCGCAATGCCAATTGCTACGGCAATTCCAAGAAAAAAAGGGGTGTTGTTTTTATCCTTCATAACCGTCTATATGCAAAACTTCAATACCTGCTGCTTCTAAAAAATGAACTCCTGAAAGGTCTTTGTATGCCTTTGCGAATACCACCCGCTTGATGCCCGCCTGTAAAATGAGTTTGCTACAATCTCTACAGGGCGACAAGGTGACATACAAGGTTGCTCCGTCGGAAGATTGGGTAGAGGCTGCCACTTTTAAAATGGCATTGGCTTCCGCGTGCAAAACCATCCACTTGGTTTCTCCTGTTTCAGATTCACAACAGTTCTCAAATCCTGTCGGTGCGCCATTGAAACCGTCTGAAATGATCATTCTTCCCTTGACTATCAGGGCACCCACTTGTTTCCTTTTGCAGTGAGATAGTTTGGCCCATTCAAAAGCCATGTTGATATATGCGCGATCGTATTTGATTTGTTTTTTAGAATTGGCCATTTGTTGGTGGTGTTTTTTTATTGGGCAATGAGTAGCTCTCGTTGTGGAATGGATTTGAATCACCCAAAAGTCGTGAATCTTATGTTAAAAGCCAACATTTCTATTGTAAAATAAAAGTACTTTAAAATAAAAAAGTGGATCGTGCCAAAAGCATTGGAAGGACAACTCCGATAACCATTGCTGACAACACAAGGACACAGTCTCTTTTGGAAACTTTGAACAAAAGCGTTGCCAAGATAGAAAGCAAAGCCATTCCCAAAACAACAAGTAATTGTGCAGCTTCAACCCCCAAAGCAAAAGCGAACATTGGCGTCAGTTTGTCTGTGCTGTCTGCCAAGAGCATTTTCAAATACATTGAAAATCCCAAACCGTGAATGCAACCAAAACAAAGGGACAAAATAATCGTAAATGGGTTGCTGACGTTGAATTTTCCTGCGGTAACAAGCTTGAAGACTGCCGTGAAAAAAATGGTAGCTGGAATGAGTAATTCTACCCATTCAGAAGCTACGGTAAGTAGTTTGAAAAGAACCATGCCCAAGGTCAAGGAATGACCCAGTGTAAAAGCGGTGATCAACCACAGGACTTGCTTCCACTGTTTGTTAGAATACCCCAGGACCAAGACCACCAAGAATAAAAAATGATCGTAGGCCTGAAGGTCCATAATGTGTTTTACTCCGAGGTTGCAATAAAAAAGAAATTCATTCATAACCGTCCTTTTTTTCAAAAATATAAAAACTTCTCTCGTTTTAAATGGTAAAATAAAGTTTTTGCAGAGATTCAGGAAAGTTTTTTTTTGGGGTCTCAGATATTTCTAGCAACATTATTAGGCCTTGCTTTGTCTTTTTTAATTTTTACAAAACTTTTTTTGAAAGCTCTTCCCTGTGTTTTTGTTTCGTGTAAACAAATCACATAAAGCAATTCCAAAATTGCTGTTCCAACTGCAACTATTTTTGATGTTGTGGGGTCAAAGCAAAATGTAGCGAATTCAGATTGCCACAACGCATATTCTTTTATTTTAATAATTTAAAAAAGGGCTGCTTTTCACAAAGAAATGCCTAACTTAATAAAGCTTGGTCCTTCTGGTTATTTAAAATTCAATAACGACTTTAGAGAAATTTATGTTACAGTAGTAGTAGAATGGCTCAGTGCAAATGGCGAATATCTTTTAAACATTTCCTTTTCTAGATTGGACATTATATAAGGCTTTGAAAACTTCCCTGAAAAAGAAGTCCTCCCCCGTATTGTGACAAAAAAGGGTTCCTATTATGGAGCCCTTTTTTACTTTTTTCAATTGCTGTTCAAATTAGCAGCAACTTATTTTATCAACTCTTCCTTGGTGGCGCCCGCCTTCAAATTCCGTTTCCAAAAACACCTCTACAAAACTCAAGGCTTGTTGAAGTGATACAAACCGAGCGGGGATGGTTAAAATATTGGCGTCGTTGTGTTGGCGAGTCAATGCGACCAATTCTTTGTTCCAACACAATGCAGCACGAATGCCTTGGTGTTTGTTGGCAGTCATTTGAGCTCCATTGCCGCTGCCACACAAAATAATGCCAAATATTGCTTTTCCACTTTCCACAGCCTCCGCTGTTGGATGAATTGCATCTGGATAATCCATGCTA